>Ga0154322_109_pt1 | contig 225784 bp, 187 predicted proteins | sample RifGroA2_FD_115850 | JGI IMG/M metagenome (GOLD analysis project Ga0154322, IMG submission 115850) | Bdellovibrionales bacterium GWA2_49_15 | reverse complement strand
CGAACTGGAACCTGCTGACCGGCGACGGAGGAATGGGCACATTCGTGCAAGACCTTCTTCTTCAAAACCAGCAGAATAATTACTAACTGTTAAAGAAGGAATGGGAGTTCTCTCCCATTCCTTCTTGCTATGAACTACAGGGTTAGCTCCCTGCTCATTCCAATGATTGCAATGCTTCCCGTACCAGTTCCATTTAAAATTAATTTTAAGTCATAGTACGCATTGGCAAGTTTCCTTCCCACAATTTGTCCGAATTGGTCCTCCTCACCACCAAAAGCGAGGTGCATTCTGAGGTCCTTAATGACCACCAAACCCATTTGGTATTTGTCATATTCCAGCGTTGTAAGAACCGTAGTGAGGGGCAACCTAACAAACGTGGTGCATGGATCAGTGAGGCATTGCGTACCTTCTAAAAAGCTTGTGAAGGCGACCTCTCCTGAGGATGTGTTACTCACGACATAAAATTCAAGATTTCGGCATTGATTGATAGGGAACCCGTCTTCCCAGGTGTAGCAGTTGAGAATTTCCCATACCGTTGAGAGTTTTAAGATCTCAGGTTCTGTAAAGAAGCATTCGGGAGAAGAGTAGGTGAAGTCGATGCCGCCATACCCGTTGGCCAAGAGACCTTCCGCCTTTGGGCCCTTCGCCAGTGCGGTTCCCAGGGTTAAAAAAACGAATGAAAAGAGTAAAAGAATAACATGCTTCATGATCCGACTCCCTCCTTAAATCTTAGAAAAAATGCGTTGGCGCTTCTTGTATGTCAGGATGACCAGAGCTAATAAGAGATAGCCAAGAAAACTCCAAGAATCTGAGTGTTGCGTAGAGGGTCCTTCTCCGGCATTCGCATCCTTTGTGCAACCACCACCACTTCCGCCATTAGGCCTGAGAACAGTGATTGTTCCTGTGAGCGCTTCATGTCCTTGCTCATCGGTCGCGGATATCGTTAAAGTTCCTGCCTGCCCTGGATTGGCATGAAGCCGTCCATTGGCATCGATTGAGGCCAGTTTTTTATTCTTTCCAACAACCTTCCAGACCACTTGGCCGCGCGCCTTAACCGCTGAAAATTGGAAACTGTCACCGTCTTTGATATTAATTTGGTGTGGCCAGATTTTAAATTCCTCATTGAGCTGTTTTAAAGTTGTGGAGGCATCCAGATCGCCTTCGGTAATGAGAACCCCGTCATAGCTCGCTCTGACAATAACACTATTGAGAAGCCCATTTTTCAATTCCAGGGCACTTAAACTTTTATCGAAGGCGAGCAGAAGGCCTGCCACACCCGACGCCATAGGAGTCGCCATTGAGGTTCCACTCATTCGTGTAAAACCGTTGTTCAAATAGGTTGATAAAACGTTTGAGCCCGGGGCCGCTAAATGCACCGACAGAGCGCCAAAATTACTAAAGGAAGAAAGCTGGCCGGCGGCAGCGGATGAGGCAACTGCAATCACCCCGTCACTGTCTGTGCCGCCGGGATAAATGGGCTCTTTATCACTATTCGCAGAGTTGTTTCCGGCAGCGGCGATGGTGACCATACCCTTGGCGAAGGCGTAATCAATCGCATCTTTAAGAGCAGCCGAATTGCTGGATGAACCCCAGCTTGCATTTAAAATTCTCGCGCCATTGTCTGCTGCGTATAAAATGGTGGAAATACCGCCGGAGGTCGAGCCACTGCCATTTTTATCAAGAAATTTTAAGGGCATAATTTGAATGTTCCAGTTTACGCCGCTCACTCCAAAGTGGTTATTTCCTTGAGCGCCAATGATTCCCGAAACGTGGGTACCGTGACCATGGTCGTCGTTTGGTTTTCCAGTGCTCGTAATAAAGTTCCATCCGCTTACATCATCAACAAAACCATTACCATCATCATCTTTTCCATTACTCGCAATTTCTTTAAAGTTCGTCCAAATTTGATTTGCAAGGTCTTCGTGCAGGGTAAAGATGCCAGTATCGCTTACCGCCACAATGACGCTGGATGAACCCGTTGTCAGATCCCAGGCCTGCTCTATACCTAGACGCTGGAGAGAATCTTGATCTGGGTATAATTTATCATCAGGAGCTTGAACAATGGAGACGGGTGAGTCGATTTCCATGTAGGCAAGATTGTCTTTTTGCTCCTCCTTAAACTGTTGTACCTGTTGCGGATCACTGCTTGAGATTAGGGAGACATTAATTTGCTTAAAAGACTTAATGAGTTTAAAGCCATGCTTTTCAAAAATGGTACTTAAGTCGGTAAGAGGTAATACTTTTTTCATTTTTAGCAAGTACACAGTGTCTGCTTGAGCTTCATCACTGTTCGCATTTGCCTCTGTAAAAGACATCAGGAAAATCAAACTTAGTGTAAAAACGAATGATAATAGAACCCGGCTTTTCCTCATAAGTAATCCTTTGGTTTTGAAAGTAAATCATCAGGTGGGCAACAATCTGCCTTAAAGATTTATCTGAGCAAAATGCATCAATCAGCGTGTGAATTGATTTTGCACAAGGGAATATTTGATTTGAACTCGCTTCGCTGTCAATTGACATTCATCATTGTCATCACTGGCGCAAGTTAAGAACAGTCGTTTATTTTATCATTTTGCGGCAGCTAACAGAAAAAAGTATTGCCTTTACCCGAGGATTTTTACAGGATGGGCTGCCATGAGAATCAAGAAAAAAATATTGCTGTTTTTGCTTGAAATATTTTATCGAGCAAAAGGCTTTGAATTTGCATTTTATTTGCGTAATTTTTTTGAAAAACGCGTGATGATTCTCATGTTTCATCGAGTTTGTGATGGCAGTGCCGTTGGCTTGCCGACAATAAGTATAAGTAAAAAAAACTATTTGGAATTTATCAAGTTGCTTTGCAAATTCTTTAAGGCATTCTCGCCCGAAGACTTATTACAGGCGCACAAGAGTGGGAAAACACTTCCGGCAAATGCAATCATGCTCACCTTTGACGATGCTTATGAGGATGCCTATCAGCATGGGGTGAAATTCCTCGTAGAGCGCGCCATTCCGGCAACCGTATTCCCGGTCACAATGGCCCTGAGAGAACAAGCTATTTACTGGTGGGATGTTGTCTATGGTATTCTCCGTTACACCAACTTGGAAATGCCGATTTGGTCAGACCTTAAACCTTATCTCAATGGCGAGTTGCAAATGAGGTTTCATAACATTTTTATAATTCCTCAACAGCATAGGACCGCTGAAATTCTAAGGTTGATCGAACATATAAAGCACTTAAATATGAATTTAATAAATGAAATTACGGAGCATCTATATGAAAGCTATAATTGTCATTTGCGAAAAATCCATGGGCCGATTGCCAGATCGATGAGTCTTGAAGCTTTACGAGAGTTGGAGTCAAAGGGATGCACTGTAGGATCACACACGGTGACTCATAATTTTTTGGATAAGATACCGCCAGCCGCAGTCAAGGCGGAATTGTTTGAATCTAAGGCGCAGTTGCAAGAAATAACAGGTAAGGTGATTACAGCTTTTGCCTACCCAGCAGGCCTGTATAACCTTGAGGTGATTAAGCAGGTGCAGGAATGCGGATACGTTTTGGGCTTCACGACGAAAGAGGGCACAAATTACGGCCAACAAAATTACCTTGAGTTAAGCAGAATCAATATCTGGGATGGGTTTGTTTGCAATGATACTGGTCGTTTTTCACCCAGCTTGGCCCTTTGGCGATTGTTTATTTCTTAGGCAGAGCACATCATGAACGTGGCAAATGAAAAGAATTTTGAAAATATGCTGATCCTTTCATCCGGAAAACTGTTTGGATTCTGTCTTAGCTTCATGATTCCTTTTTTCTTAAGTCGTTGGCTGACTATAGAAGATTATGGAACATATAAACAGCTGATTTTAATTTGGATGATCTTTATGCAGGTGCAAAACCTAGGGATGGATCTAGGTTTATTTTATTTTGTGAAGACCTACCCAAAGGACTCACCAATCTTATCCATAAATGTCATGATAGTGAATTTATTTACCACACTTATGACCGTTGCTGTCCTTGGAATTTTGTCAGAGACCTTAGCAAATGTTTTACATAACCCGGGACTTGCAACCTATATTCCATCATTTTCGCTCGTTCTCATTTTTTCAATTCCATCCCAGCATTTTGAAAATTATCTGATCAGTCTCGGGAAGATCAAATGGGCCTTTGTCTTGGAAGGTATTCATGAAATTGCCAAGTCTTGCATTATACTTGCGGGTTTTTTATTTTTTAATTCCCTGCGCGCGGTATTACTGATGTTAGCGACTTTATATATGATCAAGCTGACCATTTTGTTATGGTACAATCTCCGGGCATTTAAAAAACAATCACTTGATATTTCCAGTGGAGTTGCTTTTCTAATGAAGCAAGTTTTATATGGTTTTCCCTTGGGGATAGCACGAATCATCTCTGCGCTTATCTATTTTGACAAATTAATAATATCTTTCATGTATTCCGTGACTCAGTTCGCGATATATTCCGTGGGCTGTTTTGAAATTCCATTTATACGAACGATGCTCAATACCATGTGGGAACTCACCTCGCTGGAAATGGTTGCGGCCCATAATAGCAAGGATAGTGCAAGGTTAGTTTCTTTGATGAGAGATACCATGCGAAAAGTTTCAATTATCGCCATTCCAATTGCCATCTTTGGAATTATCTTCGCCCAAGAAGTCATCGTTGGATTCTTTTCTTCCACATATATGGCCAGCGTCCCGTATTTTAAGTTATTCATGCTCGTATTTTTAGTCAACTCCTTCGATTGCGAGCTTCTCTTTAGAGTTTTTAAGGCCAATAAGATTTTTTTAAAAATACAGATATTAAATCTCATTCTTACAATGATGATGATGATCATTCTCGGCCTAACCTATGGTCCCCTCGGGGCCTTGGTTGGAAAAGTAATTTCGAGCGCTGTAAGTTTAGCAATCATGTTTAAAAATGTACGCCGCCCACTAGGAGTTACGCTCTCGGAGTTTGTTCCCATCGATATCATTTTATGGATTACAGTTCTCTGTACTGTTTTGGGATACAGCTTGTTGCTCGTAGGCAACTTGGCACAGTTAAATGGTTTAACCCATTTAATACTCAGTGCGTGCCTCTACTTCACAACTGCACTTTTAATTTTTGCCAGTCTAGGAATTATAAGCGAGATGGAGAAAGAATATTTTAAACGTAAAATTCTATTACTGAATATTTTTGCGAAGCAAAGGACAAGCTAAGAAATGGCAATAGTGCGAAAGACTCTCATTATTTCAGGATTACAAATATTTCCCGCGGAGTCGGGCGGGCAAATCAGAACCGCCACTTTGGCAGAAGCATTGGCGGAAAGCGGAGATGATGTGACTGTTTACTCCTTTACTGGCAGAAAAAGAGACTATTTTGCCTTTGCAAAGTCCACTTCCACCGTAATCAGCAAAAATATTACAGAGTATACCAACCGCAATCTAATCTTTGGCATTATTCAGTATTTTTGTTATCGGTTCAATTTTCCTCCATTCTGGCTTACCCTGCTTTTGGCGTTTTATCTGCCAAGAGAGCTAAGAGGATTGTTACTAAAAACTGATAACGTGCTTATCGATTTTCCATTTTTGTATCCGGCCGGCAGAAAGTCCAGGCATGGATATGTTTTGAATACGCACAATGTTGAGGTTAATCTGTGTGCCGGCGGTATCAGGCGTAGCATGATTGCCTATGTGGAAAAAAATGCCATGAGATCGGCATCCCTGGTGCTATCCTGCACCACTGCTGACCTTGAGTATTTTAAAAAACATTATGGTTTACCGGCGAGCAAGTCCCGCCTCGTCCCCAATGCCCTAAATCTTGCCAAGATTGAAAGTGCGTTACAAACGTATAACAAAGAACAAATCAGGGCCAACCTCCAAATCGATCAGCAGACCAGTCTAATTCTCTTCTCCGGCAGTTCCTACTTTGCGAACACTGAGGCCTTCAAATTTATAAAGTCGTTTTGCATCGAGAAGCAGAATTTTTTGCGAGCAATGAATATAAAATTTCTCATTGCCGGAACAGTTTCGGATATGCCGATTAACTCGGAGTTCTATCTTGCGACCGCTAAAGTTTCTGATGTTCATCGCTATTTTATTGCCTGTGATGCCGCAATCAATCCGGTGAGCATTGGGTCGGGCAGTAATATTAAGATGTGTGAATATATTGCCTTTGGGTTACCTATTCTAACCACCCATTTCGGGGCACGGGGATTTCAGTTACAGCATGGGGTCAGCTGCTTTTATTTTGATTTTAATGATTTAGAGCACGTTTTGCTCACGGCTTTCTCCGAAAAAGACTCCCAGAGGAATGAGTCCATTGCCCGGCGGGCCATGATGGATAATCGCAAGCAGATTGATATGCGTGAAAATATTCAAACAGAACCGATATTTTTTTAAGAAGAGGTTTGTATGATTAGTGCGTTAATATTTTGGACCAGCTTTACTGTCATTGTTTACCACTATGCAGTTTTTGTATTAATTATCTATGTCTTGTCAGCAGTGAAAAAAAATACTCCGCTAAAAGGTAACGATTTACCTTTTGTTTCAATAATTGTGGCCGCCTATAACGAGGAAAAAGTTATTGCGCGAAAGATTCTTAATTCGTTCGCGCTCGACTACCCTAAGGATAAAATGGAAATCATTGTTGTCTCCGATGGCTCAACCGATGATACCCCAGCTATTGTCAAAAGCTTCAAACCGCAAGAGGTAATCTGTGTGCATGATCCTATTCGTCGCGGAAAATCGATGGCATTAAACCGAGCTGTCAACAGGTCCACTGGCAAGATACTCTTTTTTACGGATGCCAATACGATTTTGGAGAAAAGCTGCATGAGGAAATTGGTAAGGAATTTCAGTGATGGCGGTGTGGGGGGGGTCTCAGGTAAAAAGGATATTAATAAAGATCTCAAGAATCGAAGTGCAAGTTTAGGTGATAAGACCTATTGGCAATTTGAATCAGCACTCAAGCTGCGCCAAAGTCAGATCAATTCCATTTCTACCGCAGACGGTGAGGTCTTTGCCATCAGACGGTGTCTCTATGAGGACCTTCCCGATGGAACGATTAATGATGATTCGACAATTACGATTGATATTGTAAGAAAAGGTTACCGGGTGGTTTATGAGCCAGAGGCCATAAGCTCAGAAGAAGCGTCAATTACTCTCGAAGATGATTTTAATGTGAAAGCGAGAATGGTATATGGTGGGTTGCAAGTTATTCAAAGGTATATGAACATTCTCAATATCTCGCATTGTTATTTTATTTTCCAATTCCTTTCGCATAAGGCCTTGCGTTATACGATGCCAATTTTTTTACTCCTTTTGTTGGGAAGTAATGTCTTTCTCACCGGCGAATTATATTCAGCTTTTCTGGTGGCCCAAATGCTTTTCTATCTCAGTGCCGCAGTGGGATTTTATCAATACAAAACAGGAGATCGGCAGACGATCTTTTACTATCCGCTCTATTACACCATGGTGAATTTGGCTGCCTTAAAGGGCATTATGTTTTTTTTAAATAACATTTCTCCCAACGAGGTTTGGAAGAAGGCCCTTCGGTAAATGAAGAGGGATGCATATGCTTAAGGATGAAACATTGCTGGTGTTCGGCGAGGATTATGGCCGACATCCCCATTGTTTAGAACATATTGTTAACGAGCTTGCAGTTTCTAATAACGTTTTCTGGGTTGAAACTATTGGGATGCGTTCTCCTCGTTTAACCGTTTATGATATGAAAAGAACGGCACAGTTGATTTTTAAGTGGAGCATCGGACAATATAATTTTATTTCTAAGCAGCGGAATAAAAATATTAAAATTATCTCTATCCCCATGCTGCCATATACGTCCTTTAAACTTATCAGAAGGCTCAATAAATTCCTCATTTGTCGAAAAGTCAGAAGGGAACTCACAAAGGCGGGCGTGGCGAGGCCAATTCTCATAACCTCCGTTCCCAGCGTCTGCGACTTTGTCAAAATATTCGATGAAAAATTGACCGTTTATTATTGTGTCGATGAGTTTTCGCTGTGGCCGGGTATTTCCTATGATCGTATAAAGGCGATGGAGAGCGAGTTGCTGGCGAAGAGTGACTTAATCTTTACCACTTCCTCACGCTTGACAGAATCAAAGAAAACGTCAGGAAAGGTGCCCCATCTTCTTACCCACGGAGTGAGCTTGGCTCATTTCAGTTTGCCCGAGCAATCAAATGTCGAATATAGTCGAAAAAAAATATGCTATTTCGGGCTTATTGATGAGAGATGCGATCAGGAGCTTCTTATCACTCTTGCACGAGCTATTCCCGATGCACTTCTCACGATTATCGGAGAAGCGGTGTGCGATATTTCGGGTCTGCATAAATGTTCAAATATCATGTTTCAAGGCCGTGTTACCTATGAGAATCTTCCCGGAGTAATAAAGGATCAGGATTACTTTATTCTGCCGTATTATATTAATGAGTTAACTGAAAATATTAATCCTCTCAAAATTAAAGAATATATGGCCACTGGTCGACCGGTTATCTCAACTCCTCTTCCCGAGGTTGTTAAACTCGGAGCGTTTGTTTATATTGCTGATTCGCACGAAAAATTTGTTTACATAATAAAAGGTTTAATCACTGGACTGATTGTGCATACGTCAACGCCGGCATTGAATTATTTGAAGCAAAACGAGACATGGAAATCTAAGGCAACTTTAATGTCCGCTATGATAAAGAAAGCGATGCTAAGTAAGGAACTGGTGATGAAGCAATTGTAATGAGGCCATGCCAATTAAGGCCATTTCTTCTCTTTCACTGCAGGTTTTTGATGAATTGGCCTTCTTTGTCAGCGCTTGGGCCCTTTTTAAGTCAAAAAGTCCAAACTCTTTTAACTTTTGTTCCTCCAGCAATGCTGTGATTTGCGGGTTTGTGGAGGTAAGGCTTGACTGAATCGGAGCTCGATAGGGCTGCTTGCCTCGCGCGAGAATCTGCTTTGGCACATACTTTGATGCAACCTTTTTTAAAATATATTTTTCATCCAGGCCATACAGCTTATGATGCGGGGGAATTGTCGCAACAAAATCAATCAACCGATGGTCTAAAAATGGAAAACGCCCCTCGATTGAATTTCCCATGAGCATGCGATCACCTTGTGAGGACAACAGGTTTCCTGGAAGAAATAATGTCGCCTCGAGATACTGAGAGCGCGAGAGGGGATGCCATTTCATAAAGTTGTTTGGGAGAGACTCTCGCAGCGGATGGTAGACGTTCGCTTCCAGGTTGAACTGTTCGCGAAGATCGGCATGGAAAAAATTTTTTATAAAACCGGTGTTGTTCCAACGTACCTGGTGAGAGTAAAATGGATTTTCAGTATCTCTAAAACCCTGAGAGAAGAAATATTGCCAACCAAATCCTCTTACGTCTTGTTCTCCTATGTATGGATAAAGTTTTTCCAGTAACCTTGGCCGGAGCTGGGATTGAGGACTTTTCGCCCAGTAACGACGAATTTTGTCTTCTTTGAAAATATTGTAGCCGCCAAATATTTCATCGGCCCCTTCTCCCGAAAGCACAACTTTATATGACTTTGATGCCACATGCTCTGAAAGCTTTAACATGGGAGCAGGAGCAGTTCTGAGTAAGGGACGTTCTGCCAATCGCACCACATTTTGCAGAGAAGTCGAAATATCATGTGTACTCACATGATAGGTGCTGTTTTTAACTTTAAGATGCTGCTGAACTATTTCCTGGCAGCTACTTTCATCAAATTTCTTATTTTCAAAGGCAAGCGAGAATGTTTCAAAATTATTATGAGTAATTGACGCCAGCACCCCACAGATAAGTGAAGAGTCAATACCCCCACTGAGGTAGGCGCCTACAGGGACATCGGCTCGTAGGCGTATTTTAATGGAATCAATGAGGAGTTCCTCAATCATATCCTGGTATGTTTGGATCGGAATGACATTGTAATCATTCATGTGAGGAAATTCGAAAGACCAGTATTGCCGAGTTGTAATTCCCTCAGAGGAAACACGCATCATAGTTCCCGGCGCAAGTTCACAAATATTTTTAAATACTGTACGGGGAGGGATGTTTACCCAAAGAGTGAATATCTGTTCAAGACCGGCAACATCCAAGCCTGTTCTTACCAATGGATGCACAAAAAGAGCTTTCATCTCAGAGGCAAAAATAAAATCACCATTGGGAAGAGTTGAGTAGAAGAGTGGAGTGATCCCTGCGCGGTCTCTTACCAGAATGACTTCCTCAATATTGCGATCCCAGATTGCGATGGAGAATTGGCCATTTAAGAATTTTGGAAAATCGTATCCGTATTCCTCATAGGCGTGGACAATCACTTCCGTATCCGATGAGGTTTTGAAGACATGCCCTTTGAGCTTAAGATTGTTTCGCAATTCAATGAAATTAAAAATTTCACCATTGAAAATAACACAGATCGAAGCATCCTCGTTGAAAATAGGCTGCTTTCCGCCTTCAATATCGATAATACTTAATCTTCTATGTCCAAGGCCAATCAGCCCATCAATATAATGGGACTTGCCATCGGGACCGCGATGAATGAGTTCCTCTGTCATTTTGAGTATGCTAAGCTTGTCCGAGGGATCTAAAGGTCGCCTGGTGTGAATATGAAACAGTCCGGCAATACCACACATAAGATCATTGTTCCGAAGAGGTGAAGTTATTAAAAATCTCTGGGCTACTATGCAGATATTTTGCCATACGTTTTTTTTGGGTGATATTTTGATAGATTCTTTCAACCTGTTTTGCGTCAACGCCGAGAGAATCTGCAACTATCTCGGCAGGAACATGGTTATCCAGGCCATAAAGACATAAGTCCATTTCACGATAGGGAACTGAAAAATAAAATTCATCTTGAGTTTGAGGCAAAGAGTATGTGTCCGTTGTCGGAGGTCTTTTCGTAATCTCCTCCGGGATGCCAAAATATTCTGCCAGCTGATACACCTGAGTCTTATAAAGGTGGGCAATAGGTTTTACATCGGCTGCTCCGTCTCCGTATTTTACAAAGAAGCCTTGGTCATATTCAACTTGATTGGGCGTTCCAATATCGGCATAGTTCAAGGCCTCACAATAATAGTACTCAATCATCTTGCGAACACGTTGCTTCAGGTTCGAGGCGGCCACAATTTTTTGATAGGAAGATAAGCTAAGTCTTTTGGACATTGTTCGCCCTTCGGGCGACATGACAAAGACTGAAAAAAAGTTTATTTGTCCAGTTAGGTGAGTCTTTGGAAGAGCGATCTTGCACTTCCAGTCATCCTCAAATTCTGGAATAACTTCGCGGATGGCATCATTACGTCTCTTATAACACTGTAATTCTTTAAGAATACCGCCAATATTTTCATTCGTCGATTTTAGTTTAAATTTCTCGATGAGCAGATCGGATAAATATTTTGTGTCCCCCGCTGTATCATATTCAGGCATAGTCAAGGTCAAAACTTTATCCCTGCCGAAGGCCCGAAGGCATAGCACTGCCACGACACTGCTATCGACTCCGCCAGAGATTCCAAGAACTGCACCCTTCTTTTTAAATTTGGTGTAAACAGTCGTTCTTAATTGATCAACAATGTAATCAACTTCCTCTTGCGGGTCGATTTTCAAAATGTCTTCATTAAAAGATGATGTATCAAGCATGATGAATTCGCATTTTTTTAGTGTTGATAAAATTGGCAATTCCATTCAAACTATCAAAATTCGATGGTAATAAATCCGAATCATCAACGCTAATGTTAAATGTTTGCTCAACGTAAGCAACAACCTCCATAATGCCAGCCGAGTCAACGAAGCCGGAATTTATTAAGGAGGTATCATTTTTTAAATTGCTGATATCAACGCCGTATAAGAAGTTATCCGTGATAAATTCACGTATATTGTTAGTTATTTCCTGCATAGGCTACCTCCACATGTTGATTTTTGAGCAGTTTTGACTTAGACACTTTGCCAGAAGGAGTTGTCGGCAAGGTGTCAACGACGATAACCTTCTTCGGCACCATATGATTCTCAAGTCTGGTTCGGCATATCTTTATTATTTCCTGTTCGGTAAGCTCGCGTGTTCCATCTGGAACTACATAGGCAATAATCGCCTGTCCCCAGAGTTCGTCCGGTGCACCTAAAACTGCCGAGTCTTTAACCCCGGTAATTCCATCGAGGCAGTTCTCGACTTCAATCGGTGAGACCTTTTCTCCTCTTGTCTTTATAATATCATCGCTTCTTCCCTTGAAATAAAGGAAGCCGTCACTATCAATGGTAAACCAATCTTGGGTGCAGAGAATTTTTTCTCCTGGAAAGTGCCCTTCTTTGAGCATCTGATCTGTTTCGTATGGACGCTTCCAGTATCCCATCATTAGGTGAGGGCCGCGAACATGAAGCACACCCAAATTACCGGTGGCAACTGGTAAACCTGCTTGTGATAACAAGAAAACCTCCGTTCCTGGAATCGCTTTTCCTACTGAGTGTGGCGCTTTGAGTAGGTTGTCCGGCGATAGATAGCTGACTCTCTTGCATTCGGTAAGCCCGTACATTTTAAATATCTGAGCATTTGGGAATATCTTTTGTAAGTCAGGGATCAAATCCGCAGATAATGATGCTGCCGTATTTGTAATAATCCGGATATTCTTAAAGACCGTTTTTTTTCTTTGGGCGAGAGCGATAAGCGTCTTATAAACAGTTGGCACACCCGGGAAAACGGTGATTTGCTCTTTATGTATGGTTTCAATAATTTTTTCGGGATAGCTAAAAGATTTTTCTAATACTAAGGCTGCTCCAAGACTAAACGTCATGAAAATCTGATATAGTCCATAGTCAAAGGCCAGGGGGAGGAAATTTATGATTCGATCATTGTTCTTGAGTCCAAGATAATAATCTAGGCAATGTGTCATGAAGATCATTGCTTGATGATTCATCATAACTCCTTTTGGATCACCAGTGCTGCCAGATGTATAAATCAAGGCGGCAAGATCGGTTGGAATATTTCTATAAGGAAAACTAAGCGGCTCGGTTACGTCGATTACATCCTCGAAGTATTCTTCATAAGATTCTGATTCCGTCTCCGCATCATTAGTTTCTCTGCTTGCGATAACCGTCTTAACGTTAGCACTAGAGTCCAGCGCTGCTCGATATGTCGCTCTGAGCTGGGAATTGGTAATGAGTATCTTTGCGTCACTGTCATCCAAAATAAATTTCAGCTTATTAGCTTTAGTTTGATGATTGATAATAGCGAAGACACCGCCGGCAAGCACTGTCGCAAAAAGTGCGGTGATAGTTTTGACGGAGTTATCCATAAAGATGACAACTCTGTCACCTCTAACCAGACCCCTTCTTTGCAGTACGTTTGCAAGTCGACGCGATTGATCTGCGATATACGCGTAGGAATAGGGAGTCCCCTCATCAATACATGCGACCTGTGTAGGCCATTTTTCAGATGCTCTTACCAGAAAGTCACTTAAACTAATAGGATATAGAAACTTGTCCATATTAAAAACTCCTCAAAAGCCTAGGCGAGTAATTTATACGTATCAGAGTTGTACGAGTAAATGAGCAGAGGCAAAGGTAGCTTTGATAATAGTCACCTTGGCGAGCGGGAAAAAATGAATTAATTATCGGGCAAAAAATTGAGGTAACTTCATGGCATCAAAAATATTATCACGTATTTCAGAATCACGATTATGCCCAAATAATCTCTTCTATTATCACAGTATTGTCGGCTTAGAGTTTAAAACATTCAATGAGAAATGCCTTCAGCGGAAACCATTAAATATAACGTTTGAGACGATTGATCAGCGAACGATGAATCCACGGCAACTTGACCATCTATTGAACGAGCTTATCTTCGCAACCGGTGAGGACAGTGTCCCCACACAGCGGGAAATATTTTCGAACTTTTTTAAAAAAGGTAATACTTGTTTTATCGCCAGGAAGGAGGACGTTTTGATTGGATACTATTGGGCATTTCTTGACCATCATATCATCACATATGATGACTACAAGAGCAAAAACCTGTTTCTTGAGCTTCCTGAAAAAACAGTTTTTTTTGGAAACGGATTTATTCGCCCCGCCTATCGACTGAAAGGTGTTTTTCCTCATTTTGCCAGCTATTGTATTAAGCAGTTTTCGCCGGAGAATAGATTTGTTACTGCTACGGATATTGAAAATCGTGCCTCATTTAATTCACATCAGCGGCTCGGATATTTTAAAACATTCCAACTTACCTGCATTTCATTTGTAAATTTCCAGTGGCATTTTATGGCGAGTGGAAACAGCACGTGCGGAATCAAGTTTCATCTGCATCACAAGACATGCGCGATGCCAAAGGTGAGCGCTAACATGCTACTGCCGCTCTCGTGAAAGGACCATGGTGCTTGATCTTTTCATCGATTGTTACAAAGTCAAAGTCCCCAAGAAACTTTTCAAACTTGTTTCTATTTCTACCAAGACCAACGTAGTGCCGAAAGCTTTTTAAAATGGGTAAGTCGATTCGAGGTTGGTATGGGTCAAATTCCCAAGGATGGAAATAGGCGACGGTAGCGTTGTTGGACATGGTAGTTTGAAGCATCGCTTTAAAAAACCAGTATGGGTATAAGCGGAAATATCCTCCGCCGGACACAGGGATTTTAAAACCGGATAAAGTCGCCGAAGTTAATGGCACTTCGATAACCCCATTAATTCTGTGAATCCTTTGCGGAAAGTCGGCAATCCCATAATCCGGATGATTGATTGGAAAGATGCTGCTATCATATTGAATCCCAAGATTTCTTAAAATATCAAGCGCCCAGATTGTATCCTTCGTGATTGAAAAACTGGGTGCCCTGAATCCGTTGATCGGTTGTTGGATAATGTTATTTAAAATGGTGATTGATTTTTCAGTATCTTTTTGAAATTCCTGTTTTGTCATCTGAAGAATGGAAGTATGAGAATAGCCATGGGTGGCGATTTCATGTCCCTCGACTGCAATCTCAGAGACCAATTCAGGAAAACGCTCTGCGATCCAGCCTAGTATAAAAAAGGTTGCTTTTGCATTGTGCTTTTTCAGACACCATAAGATATATTTTGTATTTTCGTAAACCCTGAGTTCGCATTTACTCCACTCTTTAAATGGAAAAATGGATTTCATGTTTTGTACACAGAACCAGTCTTCAACATCAAAGCTAAGTGCGATTGTATTCATAATTCCTCTTGGAAGCGCTATAAACATCAAGATAGCGATTGATCATTTGAGCGAGGGTATATTTTTCATCTATATCTTTTCTCGCATTCTCTCTTTTCATTTCTAAGTTGTACCTTCCAGCTTTCACGGCAAGCAAGGTCTCAAGCAAATGCTCAGAATCGTCGAGTTTAAAAATGATAAGCCCGCGTGGGGAAATTTTCTCATGCGCCGGAATTTGACTGCATAGGCACAGTTTTCCACTGGCCATGGCCTCCAGTACTGCAATGGGATGGCCTTCAGTGAGTGAGCTTGAGATAAAAATGTCTCCTAGCTTAAGCACATCTCGCACATCATCCTTATGGCCATGCAACGTTACATTTTGTGTGAGCCCACATTTGTCGATAAGACGCACCAGGGATTCAACTTCCTTTTGGGTTCCTGCGCCGGCGTGGTGTAGGTGAAAGTCGATGTTGCGCTCTTTTAATTTAAAACAAGTTTGTACTATATGTTCGAGATTCTTCTCCTTGGAAATTCTGGAGATAGAAACTAAGTTTAATTTAGCTGAAAGGTTTACCTTATCAGGTAATCGCAAGTATCGTTTAACATCCACACCATTATGAATGACTGTCGGTGTACCTCGCATAAATTTACATTTAGCGGAAATAATATTTTTGACGTGCTCAGATACAGCAATCACATTATGATAAAAATAACTCGCGGCCTGAAAAAAAAGCACGTACTTCTTATTTGTTACAAAATGATGCAAAGTATGTTGTGTATGAACTAAGACCAAACGAGGGTGTAAGATTTTTAAAGCAACTGCATATTCCACGGGCCCAAAGTCATGGGTGTGGATGATCTCAATCTGCTTTTCTTTTATGACCCGTGACAATTCCTTAACAAGTTCAAAATCGTATCCACTTTCTTTTTTGTAAATGCGCACATCTTTTCCCGCTTGTTTTATTTCCCGTGCAGCGCCAGAAAAGTCACTCATCTCATAGGCGAAAAAGGTTTGCTGTAAAGCTGAATCCGGGACCATTCTGGCGATCTCTGATAGGAAACGTTCAATTCCTCCCTGGTACAAGTATTCAACGACATGTAAAACATTAGGGTGCATTGTTTTTACTTATTGATAATGAGAGTCAACAGCAATTCCCATTTCTTTAGCTCCATATTCAATTATCTTGATATTGTCAGCGCCAGGTTTTTCTTTTGGTATGCGAAATACGGTCATTCCCCATGGTTTTAAGGTATAATTAAACGTCGTAAGATTTGTTGCGCCGTCATTTACGTTTATTTTTGCCATTCGATCATTCGCGCTTTTGTTGACAACAAACAGAGCTATGCTTGTGTCGCCAACTGTTGCATAAGAATTTACCTTGTCATGAAATGTATCCTCGACCACAAGAAGTTTTCCAAGAAAATATTCTGTGAACAGATTGTACATATTTCCGAGGTTTGTCGGAGCATTATCGAGCAGTAATGCCCAGGGAATTGGCCTTGGACGATAGGTATTTAAAAAGGAACGATTAAAATTATCAATTCCATTATTCGCTGCGATTCCAATCATATCGGCCATATAGAGTGGTCGGACGATGGGATGATAGTTCGGAGTTGTGTCTAACGAATCGACTGCAAATTCCGACAGTACCAGCTTTGCCTCAGGATAGTATTCGTTTTTCCAGGCACGCATCCGGTTAAATAAGTTTGGCTTAAAGTTCATGTACGATCCACGATCATGGATATTTACATAGTCGCTTGCGTGGAAAAGCTGGGTTGACTCGAGCATCTCATTTACCATTTGTCGACCGGCCCGGTCCACAATAATGGAGTTAGGATCGCTTACTTTAGTTCTAAAGGTTGGATAGTAATGAAAACTTGCGTAGTCGAGAAGTTTATGACCCTTCGGATTTATCGAGGTATCGTTTTCTGCATTTTTAAGTCTATGATAAAAATATGGTAGAAAATGGTCAAAGGCCCCATTTCCATAGCTACATTTCATAACTCCCCGTATCGACGTCCACTCACAGTCTCTCTTCATATTTCCACTTTGCCAGTCAGCATAGGAATTTGCGATCTCCGGTCCCCAGAGTTTGATATCATTCGCGTTTCCAGATATTTTTTCTTGCGCATCTCGAACTGCAACTGCGTACTCGATATATCTGTTAATATAATCGTCGGCAGACAGAGCGTCATTAAAAGGCCAGATATCAGCATGGGTGTCGGCCCATTGATCAAATTCATTTCCAAGACAAACGTGTTTTAAGTTTAATTTTAATTCTCCATTAACGTGCGCAATGAATTCAGCCGCGGATTGTGCCGTTGCGGCATTTGACATTCCGATACGACCATTCGTATACACAGGCATTTGACCGAGAAGGTTAATTTGCATGATGGGTTCTGCCCCGTACTCGCGTACCTTATTAATCGCTTCTTCATATGATTCAAGTTTTTTGTAAGTCCCCCTGGCAAGGAAAGTCAAACCGTTTTCCCAGTTGTAGGTATCATATAGATTTCCGCCGATGCGAATTGTGCCGAGGTTGAGTTTTTGAACTGCATCGGTACTCGGATAAGGTGTAAAAGGAGACAACTGGGTGCCATAAAACTCCCGACTAATGCTTCCCTTGGCTCCGGCGGTTTTAAGATCTAGCGTAATATTTCCGACCATTTCATCTTTAATGACGTCACTTTCTATATTATCAGCAGCCTTGTACTCAATTAGATCAGTCACCCGGTATTTTGCCGATTCAGTGAGATTGCAACCGCTAAGATAAAACGCAAGTATTAAAAACTTAAACATTGTACGACTCCATCATCAAAAAAATTCATTAAATGTTTGTGCGAGGTGATTATGCGAAAAAATGTGGGTTTAGAATATGATTCAGAGAGGGTTCGCCAGTGATTATGCTCAATGAGAGGGCCGTCTTAGGCCCATTGGCTTTTGAAGTAAGACATAGGCATAGCTTGTAAGCCATGGGATGGGATGTTGAATTAAAAAAGCTGCCAGAATATTATGTAGCCATTTCAACGGTCGAATCTTTTCATAATAATAGGCATGACCATAAAACCCAAGGTACTCTAATACCGAAAATCCATATGAATTTATCTTTCGAATCTGGCCTTTCGTTGGGCCACGGCATCCTTTGTAGTAGGCAGGAAATTTTCGGAAGTGACCATCACGATTTCTATTAGGGTCTATCCAAAGCAATAGTTTGTAGGCCAGTTTTTCTGGGATAAGAAGATTTGCAATATAGGGTGGGGCCCACAAGGTCGGAATAAAGTGAAAAGCATATCCACCTTCGGCCAGGAGGCGATAAATATTTTTATGAAATATTTTATCGTTTATTACGTGCTCTGCCACCATCTTGCTAAAAACAAAATCAAAGTTAGAATCCAGTTTGCCAATATCCTGGGACATAATATCGGCTTGAATTTTATGAAACTCATCGGACGCCTTATCTAACTCTTCCTGAGAAATATCGAGGAGTGTGTATTGAATATTATTTTGCTTGATAAAATCGAGCGGAAGTGATGGGTTAGAGCCTCCACCGACTTCGCAGATATTTTTCAGCTTATGGATGGAAATATGTTCTTTGAGAAACGAGTAGTAGTTGTCATGGGCGCTTTGTGCCGAGGCATATGATATTTTCATCGGGAGCACACTCCTCAAAATTGCAATGCGATAAACACTAGCCGTGTTTGTAAGGATGGGCCTTGACTCAGATCAATGCAGTCGTTAGATATCGTCATTTCCATTTAGGGCATCCCATGGAAAAAAGAGCGGCATCTAATTACAAGGTGAGGCATAATGACCCAATTTAGAAGGTTCTGGCCCATACCATTTTTTGCAATTCTGGCGGTAATCTGCAGTGTTGTTTATTGTCTTGTCGCTCAGCCGCTTTTTGAAGTCACCGGGTCCATCGGAATTATGCGTCCGACCTTACCTCCTGTGTCAAACTTCATGCCCGAGACTCAGAATAGATGGGTCTGGATTCGCGATGGTCTTGCTATGAAAAATATGTTGCTTCAAGATTCCTTACTTCAGCAAATAATTGCACAATCTGAAATTTTAAGGCAGCGGCTGCACAGCTATTCTCTAAAACTTCCTAAAATGGCCCAAGAGGATACTATGTCCAATTACATCGCATTTTTGAAAAAATCGATTAAAGTTCAATATACAGGTGGCGATGCGAATATCTTTATCTTTACCGTCACCGATAGTAATCCTGCGCTGGCCAAGGAAGTCGTCAATATTCTCATGGATCGCCTCAAAGCATTGTACGATGAGGTCATGTTCAAGCGAAATGATGCCTCATTAAATGCCTTACATTTAAAAACTGTCGCATTAAAACAGGACCTTGGAAATAATCGGAATGGTGCGATGAATTCCTTCCTCAAAGGGCGAATTAGCGCTGCCTATGATGCCGAGGCAAAATTATATGTTGAAAGTGTCTTACAGACGATTCAAAGTCAGACACTTCTCAAGGTGATAAATACTCCCTATATTCCCGCACACCCAATCTGGCCCCGATGGGATTTGCTCATTCTCTTCTCAACTGTCACAGGATTATTGGTAGGAGTATTTTTCTACTACATAATTTCGCGTATTCATGAATAGAGCGAGCTTTTTTCACCTCTTTGATCCTTTGACATACATTTATATCTATATATTTTTAATCATTACGACGATTCATCTTCAAATTACTGCCCTCAGCAATCTTCCAATGGAAATAGGATGCGTGGTCAGCGCCGTAGTGCTGGCCATTATTGATGAAATATTTTTCCATAAGGCAAGAATAATGCACGTCTCGGCCTTTCTAAAAGCGCTCATGCTCGCATTGTTGGCCATTATCCTTCCGCTTTTGTCCTCAATCGCCAATAATGACTATCTCGGTGTAATTATGGAAGGGGAGTATAGAAGTTATTGCAAGATAATTTTGCTCTCTCCGTTGATCATATACTATATAAAGACGACGCAAAGGCATGAGCAGCTGATAAAGGTGGTTCTTTTCTCATTTACGGTCCTTGGCGTAATATTTCTATATCGTTACAAAATTCTCCATGAAGTTCGTGAGTACGATTTGCGACCATTACTCCGTATAAAAAATGGCGATCCAAATTTTTTAAGCATGTATTTTACCCTATGTATCCCGCTTGCTGGATTCGAATATCGAAACGCAAAAAAGTTGGCGATGCGTCTCGTCTATGTTGTTATCCTCTTGCTGTTTTTTGTATGTACGGTCATGAATCAGTCTCGCATGGGGATAATTGCCCTGTTCATTACAAGCGCGATAATGATGATTTTTCTTAAGTGGAGATTAAGATTGCAAAATATCTTATTAGGCTTTGTCGTGATTTGTATGACTCTGATATTTTCAAGCGGCGGTGAAATTTTAACACGTTTTAATCACATGGCCGATACATCTAATTTGGACAGGCTAAAGACGCTTAAGGCGGGCGTGAAAACATTTATTGAGTATCCATTTGCCGGTGTAGGCTGGAATAATTCTTCTGCTCATTACTATACCTTTTCACAATATCCGCCTTTCCAGTCGGAAGCAGCACCGTATGAAGTGCATAATACTTTCTTGAAAATTGCCAGCGAACTTGGCATCCTAGGGTTTTTTTTGTACACAACATTCTTGGGAATCATAGTGATCGCCATCCTAGAGACGTGGAAAGAGGACCGTGAGCGAGCTGTCGTTAACTCAGCGATGTTGGCGTGCCTTTTTGTAAATGCGCTGACAATTTCAGCAGCCTACAAAGATATCTACATACTTTTAATGATTCTCATCTTCGCTTTGAATGGCCCTAAAAAAACCATAGGGATTTTAGATAATAAAACCTTAAGCGTGCTAGCGACGTGAACCATTTTCTTTAAAGGTACGCGAAGAAGTGTAACTAAAAAAAGAAAATATCCATAAGTATTTTTGGGGAAGAGGACTAAGTTATAGTCGAAGTTGACTTCATTCGCCCAGAATTTCTTGTAGCCTTCATCACCTTGAAGCAGGTCTAAGATATCTGAGCCTTCCGCTATGGCCCTTTCAACCATGAGAAGCATCTGTATTGTTCCGATTCTAAATGCGGAATACTGTTCGTCAAAGGCTGCCGTGTAAGCGAATAAAGTTCTATTAATAAGAAAGGAGAACTCTACCGCCGCGATGTTGTTATCAAGCTTGATGTAGCTGCCCCTTAAGGTTCCATCATCAGTTGCATTATGAAGCAGGCGTTGAAGAAAAAGGAATTGCAAAGGATCTGAGCATATGGAGCTAGACGAATCATTTTTACCAAAGCGTTTGGAGTGCATTCTTTTGTAATGGGATAAAACTTCAGGCAGCTCGTCATGGGCCGTAATTGACGAATAAGAAACTTTGAATGACTTTTCAAGTTTTCTTTTATATCGCAAGATTCTCTTGAATTTACCGTCACTCCATTCTTGGTATTTGTGTTGAGTCGGCAGGCGAATAGCGGGGCATGGAATTGTACTTTCGATTGCCGTGAGCAGAGGTGTTCCGCGGAAGCAAGAAACTAAAGCGGTTAACTTGGCATCTGACGACATGCTTTTAGAAAGGCAAAGATCGACATTATTTTCAGACATCCAGCATACCAGTGCCTTCATTGTCTCGGAGTAGTATGCAGGGCAGATGAGAAGCTCATAGTGATCGCCATATTGGTTATGAAATTGCATGAGATGAAGCATTTTGACGTGAAAAATACGGTACAGGCGTTGCTTCTCAATATGATATGGCAAAAGAGCGACAACCTTATCAGTCTTGGGGTCTCGTACTTCTAACACTTCTGTCTTAATGGCAAGCGCACGACATGCCTCTGAAGAACTTTTAAACCAGATATAATCTATCGCAAGGCCCTTCTGGCTGACTTGCTGAGAGAGCCGGTACCAGTTTGCCTTGAGTTCAAGATCATCTGGTGAAAACACAATTTTGCGAACAACCAAGGAATTCATTTCATCTCCATGCAACGAATGCGGTAGTGTTAAATTGAAAAATTAAGCGCGAAATTAACTTGATTATCATACCATTGCTCACCTAGGCTTTTTGAATCCATCCTGACATAAGACAGAGTTGTTTCAAGTGAATTTCTATCTCCAAATTGAACCTGAATAAGCTTACTTATTTCATTGCCTTTCACCTTAAGATAATCAATAAAACGTGTATAGGAATATCCTGAGGACAATACAAAATAGTCAGTGACGAAATAGTTTGCGCCGACCTGTGCGCCGGCACCAAGGATATACCAGGGAGAAGGGTACTTTGATGTGACATATCTGCTTTGACCGTAATTTAGACTCCCGCCAGCGGAGATGGAAATAGGGGAAATCTCATATTCTCCCATTACTGCGGTCTGTAAAGATGAAAACTGATTACCATCACTTAGAAAGCTGTGTTTTGCAGAGATGGAACATTCAAGGTTGTTTTCTGTTTTTAATTTAGCCATGAGGGTAAGTTTATTTTCAACCAAAGTTTCATCAACACCGGCAGGTAAAAAAAGACCACTATACATATAATCTTTATTGAAGCTGAAATTAAACTGCAAAAGATCGCGGGAGTAAGCGTAGTCGAGTCCTTGAGTGACAAGCTTGTGCTCAGAAGAGTTATTCTCTAGATGGTCATCTTTTAATGTGTGAGAGCCAAGGGTTAAAGTAACGTAATGTTGAGGCGTAAACATTCTTCCAAAAAGACCTGCAAAATGTTGCCCCTCAAAAGCATAATCTGCGGTATTCCCGTTATTCTGAATCATCGAAAAGCCATAATCAAAGGCAGCTTGCTTAGAATCAGCATAAGGCCAGAAGATATTTCGTCTATTGTTTTGAAACTTGATAGTGAGCGATCGCATACTTACATCATTGGCGACCGTATCACTTCTAATGTTTGTGTAGATAATACTGGGCTCTTCTTTGCTCTCGCAGTGGTTTACGATTAATGCACTGGCCAGAAATAATTCCAAGGATAGTAGAAACCATCTGTCTGACGACATGCGATCACGTCTGCTGTCGAGAAGTATCACCGACGATTCCATAATAGAACTTTCCAATGGTATAAAAAAGAATCATTAAATTAAGGATAAGGGAAGATCTGTTGTAAATGTAGTACAAGTCATACTTTAACTTTAATTCTGGGGTGGCATCATAAGGACAGCATATTTGAGCTAGTCCTGTAATGCCTGGAAGCACGACCGAACGCTTGTTGTATCCTTTAACCTGCCCAACAAATGTTTTGATTATTTCCTTCCGTTCAGGGCGCGGACCAATAAATGACATCTCTCCCTTAAGTACATTTATTAGCTGTGGAAGTTCATCGAGATGGGTTGCGCGAAGAAATTTTCCCAACGCGGTTATTCGTGGATCTCCTTGCCAGGATAGTATGGCACCACTTGATTCTTCGGCATTCAACACCATGGTTCTGAATTTATAGATTAAAAATTCATGACCATTTTTTCCGACTCGTTTCTGACTATAAATTCCCGGACCTCGTGACGTGAGTTTGATTGCAGCGAAAATTATGATCATTAGCGGTAAGAGCAGCATTAAGAGCGCGAGAGCAATGCAGATTTGTGAAACATAAAGAAGATAATTAGTATCCTCGTGAAGCTTAATTTTTGAACTGTGCTCTAGAAATAGATCTGCCGCATGTTGTAATCCAGCTTGTCCACGAAGAGGTAACGGAAAATTATTAAGAACAAAATCCTTTGCAAAGATTTTAGTGCCAGAATTCATTTCAGACATAATTCATCCTTGTTAACGATTTATAATTCACTTCAAAACTGATCCGAGATACTTATACGTTTGATTTTGGCACTGGGAGATGATTAATGAGTGCGGTGTCTGTGAATGAAAAACGGTGAGATAATGAGGAAGGTCACCGTAAATATCTTTGAAGGTATTCGCTTTTTTGTACGTTAAAGATCAATGTGGCCTTTGTTATCGGTCATTGTGAATATGGTGGAATCTTAATATTTATGTTGTCAGAGATTTGGCAATAATTAAGGAATTATCACCATGTGGATTATGACAATTTTGCGAATGATAATTTTGTGCTCCTTACTGGGATGCATGTATCTTACCGAAAGCAACGCAACCGTACCCCACTTTTATAAGCATGATCGTACGTTCTATCTTATGAGTTGTATCATCCTACCCCTTAAGTAGATGCCTTGTTAAACGATCAGACTAATTTGAAAATTATAAAGGGTATTGAGCTCATAAATGGGATTAATAAAATGCCCAGGCATGAAAAATTAAGAATGCTCTTTTACTTTATATTCGTATCATTGGTTTTGCATCTATGTTTTCTTTTCTGGGTTAAATCAGATCCGACATTACATTCTTTAAATTCTGAATTATTAGATACTCTCAAGGTCGTCCTTTTAAGTCGCGAAATAATTCCCAGACAGAGTATGAGAAATAAAAAAAGGCAGATTGTTAACAATGAGCAAACTGGTCGCGAAGTTGCGCCTTCCTCGAGTCGATTTTATGGTGAAAAAAATCAGACCTATGAGAAAGAAACGATACCACAGGAGATCGGTCAATTTCGAGCGCAAGGGCCACCTTCCGCCAAAAAAGACAGAGGTAATCGAATGGAAAAATTAAAATCTCTCAAGATGGCGGATCTTGTTATAAGGAAACCAAAGAATCTCGATCAATTTGCGATGGCAAAAATTACAAATCATCAGGCATTAGCGGTTGGACTCTCGAAAAACAGCGAGGGGAGAAATAATGATTATATCGAAGGAGTCAACGTCGGCGAGGGAACCAATTTGAATACGCACGAATATAAGTTTTGGGGTTTTTACAATCGGATGCGGCAGAGACTTGAACCAAACTGGGAAAAATTGCTTGATGAAAGGATTAGAAGGTATTATGCCCATGGCAGAAAAGTAATTCTAGCGAATCAGACCATGACACTGATTAAGATTACTCTTGATGAGGAGGGAAATGTTTTTAGAATGAAGGTTCTCCAATCGTCCGGTCTGGCAGAAATCGACAATATTGCGATTGACGCGATAACGATGTCCGGGCCTTTTACCAGTGTGCCAAAGCAGATGCTGCAGGACCAGCTGGTAGAAATTGAGTGGGGCTTTGTAGTACGGCCATAACCCCACCCATATATCTTAACTAATATTGCAAGTTGGCATATTGATTTAGTTTGGTTCTGTTTTGCAGGTAAAGATATTTGCCTTTTTGGGTGATTAGGCCTTCATCTTTGAAGTCACTTAAGGTCCGAATGAGTGTCTCTTTTGCAACACCGATCATCGAAGCCATCTCATCACGGCTCAGTAAAATATCGAGTTTCTCGGTATTGCTGTCTCCATCGTTTCCACCATAGTTTTCAGATAGCGTCAAAATTAATTCTGCCAATTTCTCTCTTACGTTCTTCTGAGAGAGTGAGGATATACGATTAGTAGAATTGTGAATTTCTTTTGAAAGTCTATCAATTATATTAATCACAATAGCTTTTTCCTTCAGTGCGGAGGAAGTAAAGAAATTTTTGTCAAAAAAACAGACCACCGAATCCTCGACGGCTTCGGCCGTCGTTGAATAGAGTTGCTGTGCCAGAATTGAATTAAGACCGATAGTGTCTCCACTGGCGGCGATATCCACGATTGTGCAGCTGCCGTTTGAGGTCAGCTTGGAAATCTTTATCTTGCCGGAGCAAACTTCAAAAAGGCCGTAATTGGGCGTCCCTTCAAAAAAAAGTGTTGTTCCTTTTTTGTAAAAATTTGTGACTCTATTTCTAGATACGACATCCAGTGCCTCAGGTGCTAAGTCACAAAATAACGATTTTTTGTGCGTGCTACAGTCTTTGCAGTGTGCGGGGATTTCTTGTTTTGTACTCATTTCTCCTCCAACTTAGAAACAGATTAATAAAATAAAATTATCTTTTGCAATTCCTGCCTCAGTTATGGTCTGTCATTTATATCAAACACAGACACAGTAATTACCGAGTTCAAAGTTTACTAAGATTAAATAATTGTATGGGCTTTGCAGAGCTTGGTAATTATATCGATCATCGGCAAAATTGTAATTGCTCATTCAGTTGGTCGGCGGTTGTGATGGTGCAAGGTGAGTTTTAGATAGTGCCTTCATGTCGAAAATCAATTGCGATAAGTCGGCAGATCACTTTGTTGGGCCAAGATAATTTAGTAAAAATAGTCTTTTGCTTTTGCAATAGTTGCAAATGCCTTCCTTATTAATGTCGGTGATATATAATGATCTGCAGACTTTGCACTTGCTTCTATCTATATGATGCAAAAAAAGCTCATTGCTAGCAAAAATTCCAAGAGAATCAAGGTAATGCATGACTGGAACTGCTGATGTAACGTCGTTTAAAATCATATCAAGACCTCATCGTTATCGCTTCTTTTTCGACTCATGATAAGCGTATTGGAAAAAAATAAAATTACGTTGATAAATAACTTTTGACCTGATGATACTGCTCAAACCTTCTTCGCAAATCATCAGGTGCAAAAATGTTTTAAATCAGGCAGTGAAAAATACCGCTGTTTTGAATTGAGCAGTTGTATAAGTCGCATCGGCAGACAATCGACATTGTACATCTCACCTCGATCTTTGAGGCTTTGTTGGGAAATATATCAAGAGACGCATATTTCCAATCGTTGATGGAAAATAGATTGCAACATGTAATAATTGCGAAATATTTACAATAATTACTGAAAATTACTTTACCTTCACCCGGAATATAAATGATCGCTCAAAGAAAATATGGTGATCATAGTCAGAAAAATCTATTTTACTTGTCTGAAATATTCATATCACGTAAAATATTTCAGGCAAGACTACAATATTTTACAGTGACATTAAAATGCGAAAAACAAATAAAAAATCTGCAGCGGAACCCGTAAACATCGGGGCCAGGAATATCACCAAAGCAAAGCTCAAAGGCACACCTTTTACAAGCGCTGAGGATTTGAAGGCGGCCCAAAGTGCTATTCTTTCTGAAACCTGGAAAAAATTAGAAAAGGCCAGGGCCAAGCGAGAGTTAACCAAGCGCGATGAGTTCAAATTCTACGTTGACACCTTTCGAAAAGGCCTGCATTGCAAATATGTGGATAACGCGAACAATATCGTTGGTATTGCTCTTGATGATGATGACGTCATCAAAATTTCCATTAGCGAGCAGGTACTGCCACGAAAAAACAGTGATCAGGAGTTACTTGGAGTCTTGATTCAATCAATGTCGGCCACCTTTCTTCAAAGCTACCTGAAGGCCATGGATATTCTGGAAGAGCCTTTGGAAACTGAGGAGCATGTGAGGCTTGCAAAACAGCAATGTGAAAAATACAAAAGCAAAACCCACGAACGGATGACTGACTAAATTGCTGAAGTCAACGTCCAAGATCAGAATATTCTGCAAACATCTGACTATTTTCCAATTTGCACTGATTGCAACAATAATCAATCTTCAAAGACGGCGTAAAATTTCGTCCACACTCCACGCATTGTCTTTTTTTTAGATTAATTCTTGGCGATTTAACTTCGAAGTCCTCTGGCAATAAATCAGTGTTTTGATCATGCCTAGGTATAGTTCTATTCGAGTATCCCATACACATCCTCGCAAAATAAATTACCTGCAAGAAAGATTTACACTGCCTGAAATTTAATGAATATGACACGCCTTTGTCATGGTCTTGATTAAGAACATGGATCTGGAGATGCAGGTGCATCGGATATTATGACGAAATACAAACCGGAACTCGTTAAAATGCAATAATGAGCATGACGGTTTCGATTACCATTCTCTGTAATTCCCATACAATTATTTAATCTTAGTAAACTTTGAACTCAGCAATTGTTACATGCATATTTGATTTATGTGGAATAGCACGAAAATGATGAGAGTCAATGGGAGCAAAAGATTTTTAAGAATAAACATTTATTAACGGAATTATCAGGAGGAAACATGAGCAGTAGACCAGAAACAACAGTGCATTGCAGAGACTGTGATGCATATAAGAATTCTTTATTTTGCAATCTCACAAGTGATGCTTTGGATTCGGCATCAAAGAATAAGGTCACAAACTTTTATAAGAAAGGAACGACACTATTTTTTGAAGGGACGCCGAACTATGGCCTTTTTGAGGTGTGCAAGGGAAAAATAAAGATCTCCAAGCTGACCTCAAATGGCAGCTGCACTATAGTCGATATCGCGACGTCCGGTGATACAATCGGACTTAACTCTATCCTCGAAAAACAATTATATTCCACCTCTGCCGAAGCAGTTGAAGATTCGGTGGTCTGTTTTTTTGATAAAAACTATTTTACCACCTCTGTATTGAAGGAGAAACCGGTCGTGATAAACATCATTGATCGTCTCTCACGCGCAATTCATACATCCACGAATAGAATCTCATCTCTTTCTCAGAAAAACGTAAGAGAGCGTTTGGCAGAGCTGATCCTTTCTTTGTCGGAAGATTATGGAAAAAGTGAAGAGGGACAGGAGCATGAAAAGCTCGATATCCTTCTAACTCGTGATGAGATGGCATCAATGATCGGGGTTGCTAAGGAAACATTAATAAGGACCTTAAGCGAGTTTAAGGAAGAGGGACTGATTTCGCAAAAAGGCAAATATTTATATCTTAAGAACAGAGCGAAGCTGCATGAGTATGCCAATATACAGTATTGATCAGCTTGCAGATTGATTTTGCTCGTAGGCAAGATCAGGGTGGTATTTGAGAATGATGCTATGCCGGTCTTTTTTATGGAATCTCTACAATGGAAAAACGTGCTTCTACCTCAAAGGATGAGGTAAGTTTTATATGGAGGGTAAGATGACTGAAAGTGTGAAGAAAGGAAGCCAAAATAATTTAGAGTACGATTTGGAATTACTGGGAGTTAATTTGGATAATACGGAAAAAAACTTTGTAGGCCAGGAATTGATTATGCTCGACAAAAGAATTCCTAAGAATGGCAAGATACAGTTGCAAATTGAAAAGAAGAAAAACAGCCAAACTCTTCATGGCAGCTTGAAGGTGTCATGCTTAAACAGCGTCATTGAATCAATCCAGGATGGTGCGAATATTTATCAACTCTGTAAGAAACTATCCAGAGAGATTAGTGGACAGGCATATAAAATTATTTAAAGTCACTTTCGACAAATGAATATGACAGTACTGGTGAAGCAAAAAAAACACTCTCGTCAGTGACTACCACTGTATCTGAGAATCTTACATTAAGATATAAATGAATATGATTAATTCTTTGAAAATAAGAACAAAGGAGTATTTATGAAATTCTCTGAATTGACACCTTGGCGTTCTCCACGGTCGTCCGCACTTTCTTCAGTTTGGCCATTTTCCCGGGGCTTTGATGCGGATACCTTTGAGTCAAATATTGATGATTTCATGCGAGATTTTGAGACAGATTTCGACTCTTCTCAGTGGCTGGATTACGGAACGAGAGCATTTCCATCTATAGATGTAAAGGAAACACCCGAAAGTTACAGCGTGGATGCGGAACTTCCAGGACTAACGGCCAAGGATGTTGAAATTGAAGTCGCGAACAATTCACTCTATATCAAAGGTGAGATAAAGGAGGATCCGACAAAAGAAAAAGGATATATCTGCTCTGAACGTTGCCATGGGCCGTTTTCTCGAAAAATATCCTTTGGTGACGAAATCAATATGAATAACATTGATGCTCAATTAAAAGATGGTGTTCTTCATATTGAGCTTAAAAAGCAAAACATTGAAGTACCTAAGCATAAATCGATAGAAATTCGTCAATAATTGCTTTCCGGGCCTGACTCAAAGAAGTAGGCCCGATTTTTTTATCGGTGTAAATTATGAAACTCAAATTCATGGGTGCAGCTAGAACTGTTACTGGCAGTAAAACCTTATGCGAACATGAGAATATAAAATTCCTTGTCGATGCAGGGCTCTTTCAAGGCTCAAAAGAGAATCGTCTGAGAAATTGGAATCTTGATTTTAATCCAAAAGCACTTGATTTTGTAATTTTAACTCATGCTCATATCGATCACTCTGGATTGTTGCCAAAACTTTATCGCGAAGGCATGCGATGTCCTATTTTTTGCACTAAAGGAACCTTCGAATTATGTGAAATACTGTTAAAAGATTCGGCCCATCTACAGGAAGAGGATGCCGCCTATGCTAATAAAACGGGACATTCCAGGCATAAACCGGCCTTGCCACTTTACAACACGCAGGATGCTGAAAATGTTTTGACTCTATTTAAAATTCTTCCGCGTGATGAATGGAACGAATTAGGGAAAAACCTTCAGCTCCGTTTTTTGCGTTCGGGCCACATTATTGGCTCCTCTTTTGTCCAATTGAAGTTCCTTGAGCAAGACATTTCTAAGATAATAACCTTCTCTGGCGATATTGGAAGTGGCCGTTCGCAAATTTTGCGCGCTCCCGTCGCAATAGATGAGACAGATTATTTAATCCTCGAGTCGACCTATGGTGACCGTGTTCAGGTGCGAGTCACTCCTGAAGAAAGTATGCAGCGTTATCTACAGATCGTACTTAATCGAAATGGCGTCGTCATTATCCCTGCTTTTAGTGTCGGTCGCACTCAGGAAGTTTTATTTTTGATAAACAAACTCATGCAAAATAAAAAAATACCGGAAGTACCAGTGTTTGTGGATAGCCCAATGTCCTCTTCTGCTAACTATATTTACTTACATAATAAGGAAGATCACATTCTTAAAATTGAAAATGAGCAACTTCTCTCTCCTATTGCTCCCCCGAGTTATCATGAGACAAAATCGGTTGAAGAAAGCAAAAGAATTTCCAAGCAGAGCGGACCTATGATCATTGTTACGGCATCAGGCATGATTACAGGTGGGCGAGTTATGCACCACTTGAAAGACCGGCTTCCGCATCCTGAAAATGGGATACTCTTTGTGGGCTACCAAGCGGAGGAGACAAAGGGGCGTTTAATTTTGGATGGGATTCAAACGATTCGAATCCATCATCAAGAGATACCTATTAAGGCAGATATCTTTAATATAGACGGACTCTCGGCCCATGGAGATTATCTTGATATTCTCGAGTGGCTGGGCAAGCTCAAAAAAGAACCGAAGTTAATAATTCTAAATCACGGCGAGAATAGATCGCTAAAGCATCTTAAACTCCTCATTGAAAATGAATATCATTTTAATGTAACAATTGCCGAACCAGGAGGCGAAATAACGACGCTTGTGACATCCCAATCCCCCTCTGTAACAAGTGATAGATCGCACATTTCTCCGTAACATCATTCAGCTTGTTTTTTAAATTCATTGGCGTAATGTTGTAATTGTTTGAAGGTAGCGAAGCTATCTGACCATCGGCGGGTGAAAGTCCCGCCGGAAAAAGAGTTTTATGGTTTCCGCGATCTCCGCCACAAACACGAAAGGTGACTTTCATGTTTGAAGCTGGTGTAAAAGGAAATTTGTGAAATTTCCGGGATCAATCGACAGGTTGTAACGTGAGTGAAACTTTTTTGTCCTGGAGAATGCCGAACCTTTTTCAAACGAGGTGAAGGCCCGTGCTGTTCACGTAGGAATGAGACTGGTGCAGTGAACTGATTCTTGAGGATATAGGGATGACATGTCGAGAAGGATGGTCGGAGAAAGCTCGGAACCGCTTGAATTGGCGAAAGGGAGACCTTTTCTTTTCACCGAACACAACGACAAGTTTGTCCTTTCAAAGGACAAGCGAAACTTTTGTGTTGCGAATAAGCGGGGCAGCTGAGGCCGCGAAGCGTTTAACGTTAAAGGACGCACAACCTTTGACCGAGTGAGGGCCTCTAGGGTGACGTTTTCAGGTATGAGTATCTGGAAGCGATAATGGCGGCTTTGAGGTAAAACTATCAAAGCGAAGAACGTAGGCCAAGTAGATGCTTTTGGTGAATGTAAGGTCGACTTAAGCTAAAGGCAAAAAATGAATGCCGCGTTTGAAATGCCTACCCTTCGCCGTACTGGGGAAAACCCAATGTGCGGTAAAAATGAAAGGTGGCGGACTTCCTTAGAATCTGATTTTATGGAAGTCCACCATCTATCTGTTGTTTCAACATCATCTAAGGAGTGAGGATGAAATCGGGAGCTTTAGATAACATCACCGTTTTTGAATACACCAGCCCTTGCGATGATTCTGTGCAAGTTGAAGAGACGATTCAGAATATTGAAGATCTGATGAATATGCGCGGAGTAAGGCATATTCCGGTTTTACGTGGAACTGAGATTGTCGGAATCATCAGTCAGCGAGATCTTCTGTTAATGTCAAAATATGATCAAAGCAACCACTTCACCGCCGAAGATATTATGTCCGAGGACCCTTATATCGTCGACAAAGGCACACCGCTCAGTGAAGTTGCATTTGAGATGTCAAAAAATAAAATCGGCTCAGCCGTGGTTCAAGATGAGTATGGAAGATTATTGGGAATTTTTACCACCACCGATGCGCTGAACGCTTTAGTGGAAATTCTTCGAGGGGAGATGAGGCCTGATAATATAGACCAAGAAGAAAAGACCCTCTCATCGTAGGCATAATAAGTTTCAATATGCCAGCACGGACCTGAGCAGAGTATCGCGTCCGTAGATATCATCGCGGAATTGGAGAAGATTATCTTCATCAACCCAGGCCGTCCAGTAGAACAGGTATACAGAAATATTAGATGTCAGTGAAATCTCCAGCGGTATGGGTTTTTCCAGATTCTTGTTAATCTGTTCCCAGTTTTTTCCCTCAACATTTTTTAACAGATACTCGGCCAGGGCTTCGGCATTCTCAACCCGAATACAACCCGAGCTAAAAGTCCGCGCCTTTTGCTCGAATAATGTTTTTGCAGGAGTATCATGAATGTAAATTCCAAAGAGATTCGGAAATACAAATTTGAACCTGCCTTGAACGTTTTCAGGTCCGGGATCTTGAACTAGTTGAAAATCAAAAGTGTCCGGGGTGATATTTTGCCAATTTATCGCCTTAGGCGAAAGCTCCACCAATCGTGCATTTTTCCATCCATAGAGTCGGATTTTCTTTCGCTTGAGTACAAGAAAATCCCGCTTGATTGCCGGTAGCAAATCTTCGACGGCAATGCGATCAGGGACAACCCATTTGGGATTAATCACCACTGTTTTAATGCTTCCTTCAAAGGCCGGGGTTCGGCGCAGCTGTTGCCCAACCACCACCCTCATGGCAAGCAAACTTCCTTTTTCATCCCAAACCTTTAAGTTAAATTCCGGAACATTGACTATCAAAGCGGGGCGATTTAATTTTCTTGATAGCCAACGCCAACGCTCCATATTCAGCTCAATTTGTATAATGCGCTCATTTACCGAGACACCCAGTGCTTTCGATGTTGGCGCATTCATCGTTCCATCTGGTGCCAGGCCATGGCGCAGTTGAAAGTTCCTCAGGCCATTTCCCACGAGACTATCGAAAACGCATTCCTCATCTCCTCGAGATACAATTTTTGGTTCTTCGATGAGATCACCTGTGAGATGGAGCAACTTGCTCAACTTTTGAACATTTTTTCCTCGATCTCCAAATTTCAGAAATCGCCCCTCTTTAGGCCAACTCCACCCACCCGAATCCCGTATCTCGAGATATCTTTTGAGGGCAGTTTTAAGGCGGTAATAGGCCGCTTCCTGAGGAGCAGCTTCATCCAGAATCTCAGTGACGGGTTTCGACCCGGAAAGCTGGTCCAGCGGCCATTCTGGTGGGGGCCCTGCGGGACGTTTGATATGCCATTCCGGGTCTGCAATGGCTGGCCGAGTTCGACCATGCAAAAGATGGTCTGTATAGCTCATAAACGAATCGGTTAAAAGCAATTCAATATTGATGCGCTCCTGGATTTCTTGTGGTGCACGACTGAGAAGCTGGTTCAGGATGCTGATGTGATACTCACGGGGACGCAGTCCATCTTGTCTTGCCTGTCGCAATCGCTCTAACAGAGTTAGAGCATTTTGCGAAAGACTATCTGAAATATACCATATGGGAGTAAAGCCATTCTTCAGATAGTACTGTCGCACCCCAGGTTCATTGATTAATTTGACATTTTCTTTGAATAAAGATTTTCTCAAAAGCCTGGCCTTAAGGCCCGCAGTGAATGGCTCGTCAGCGTGCGCATTCATCAATCCTGAAATAGATAAAAGGATAAAAAAACGAAGCATGAGATCAGCTATGAGGTTAATTGTTGGGCCTTCACAAGTTCGACATGGAGTACACCATTTTTAAAGTCTGCGTAAATCAGATCCATATTGACCTCCTTTTCAAAGGCGATTTCGCGACAGAAAGATCCATGGCAACGTTCGTGATGAATATATCGGTCATAATTATCCTTAGGACTGCAAGTTTCTCGCGTTTTTGCCCCTTTAATCGAAAGAATATTATTATGAAGTTCGAGCTCTAGCTCATTTTCAGAAATGCCCGGGATATCCGCGTCCAAACTATAACCATCGGTTGATTCTCGAACATCAATGGCGGGGTAGGCCCTAAAATCATTGCAGTACGAAATGGTAAAATCTCGATCTCCTGCAAATGTTCGCATGAGATCATTGACTCCCTGATCGACCCCTAAAACATCCTGTGGGATATTACTTGTAAAAGGCCACGCGCTTCCAGGAGTAAGGGATGAACGCCATGGTCTTAGCTCCGCTAACTTCATAAACACTCCTTTAGTCATCATTGAAAAAAAAAAGCGTTGATTAATTTATAGATGATGGATCAAATGCGAGATACATCTATCATCATTTCATTGAGTGTTTAATTTCAATCAGAATCGCAACATTTGCCAATACAACTGGGGATCCTTATCCGAGAAATTATCCAAATTTTCTTGAATTTTAAAGAGAGAATCTTTACTGAGGGGGGAATTTATAATAACGGACAACGCCTCTGTATCCCGACCGAGTATCGAAAGTGTTTTAATTAGATAATAATAGCCAATAGGCGAGTTTGGGAACTGATCAGTGAAGTCCTGTGCTATTCTGAGAACTTCATCAAAATCATTTTTTGCGAGTGCTCGCAGAAATGGAATATGCACCAGATCTTCGTTAAGACCGTTGCCTGATAATGGTTCATCGGCATTGTTATGCTCCAGGGCAAGAATTTTTTCGAATAGTTCCTGCTCATCGGCCAGAAGTTTCGCCTGTTCTGCATCAAGTAATCGCGCCTCGGGGGAATTAATATCCAAGGCAGCATACTCTAGGGCGAGCTGCTCCTCTTCTATCGCCAGATCGGCAAGCTTCTCTTGCAGCTGAAGAATTTCATTACCCGTGCCGGTAATCAGGATGGCCTCCTTGATGGCCTGAGCGCTGCTTGCGACATCGAAGGTCGCCATAATTTCGAGCAAGCTATTGATCTCATCATCTTCGACTTCCACCTTGAATTTGGCCTCTTTTACAAGCAAGGAAATTAGCTTTGCCTTATAGGCCGAATAGCTATCCGGTACGCGCGCAATAATAGTATCCGCGACTTCAATATTTTTCTCAATGGTTGAAAGATTATTGCCGTCAATATTTTTCATGGTTGAATCTAAAAATTGCGCGAGCTCTTCAGTCGTTTGTTCAGAGATGGAGGTAAGCGTCGATTCCTCAGGGATTGTGACACTCGCTGGGGCCAAAACAGTTGCTCTTTTTGACAAGAGCAACTGCCTCCAAAGCACCGGCATAGTTTTAATCTTTCGGGATAAAATAGCTTGGACATCGGCGGCAGTATTTTCTTTTTCTTGAGAGATAATATTGTTTAAAAAAAATCCCGCCAATAGCGAAAACGAAATGAAAATTATAGTGAATGTTTTTTTTGAATTTTCATTTTCATTATTAACTTCAAACTCCATATTTTTTCCAGGCATTGGCAATCTCAGATTCATTTAAAGTTTCTGATTTTAAAAGTAATACAACCTCTTCATTGATAAAATTTTTATTAAGCTCTAAAACATGTTCTGCTTGCTTGAAACAATGATCAAGGATGGCGCGAACCTCCTGATCAATAAACTGACTGGTCATTTCACTTTTTGGACGAGTCACATATTGTTGATAAGGTGTATTAAGCATCGGTGCGGGTTGCTCATCAAAGATGGCAAGTCCTACTTTTTCACTCATCCCATACTGAGTGACCATGGCACGAGCGATATTCGTGGCCTTCGACAAATCATCCGCGGCCCCGGTTGAAATATTATTAAAGTATATTTTTTCAGATGCTCGGCCCCCCAAAAGAACGCAGATTTTTTTTAGGATGTCATCCTGAATTGCCAGATAGCGATCTTCCATCGGACGTTGGATGGTATACCCAAGAGCACCCATGCCGCGCGGGATAATGCTAACTTTGTGGACTTTGTCTTGCGTTTTTAAGCTCAGTGATACAGTGGCATGGCCTAACTCATGATAGGCGATTCTTTTTTTCTCATCGGCATTCATGCATTTCTTTTTTTGCTCCGGACCAGCGACAATGCGCTCCATCGCCAGGGAAAAATCCTGCTCTTCCACCTCCTTACTCCCTCGACGAGTGGCAACAATTGCGGCCTCATTGACTAGATTGGCCAAATCAGCTCCGGAAAATCCGGAGGTAATCGAAGCGACTTTTTGCAGATCGAGAGTAGGGGAAGCTTTTATTTTTTGAATATGAACTTTGAGAATCTGCTCACGTCCTATTTGATCGGGATTGTGAAGCAAAATTTGACGATCAAACCTGCCAGATCTGACTAAGGCCGGATCGAGCACTTCGGGCCGGTTCGTCGCTGCCAGAATAATAACCCCGGTTGAAGCATCAAATCCATCCATCTCTGCCAGAAGTTGATTCAAGGTTTGTTCCTTCTCGTCGTTAGCACCAAGGCCGATGTGTCCCATGCGAGATTTGCCAAGAGCATCGATCTCGTCAATAAAAAGAATGCAGGGAGCAGCCTTTCGTGCTTGTTCAAAAAGGTCTCTGACTCTGGCCGCGCCAAGGCCTACATATAACTCGACAAATTCTGAGCCATTGATAGAGAAAAAGAGTACCTTTGCTTCCCCGGCAAGTGCCCGCGCCAGCAGGGTCTTGCCGGTACCCGGGGGGCCAACAAGGAGTACCCCTTTAGGAGCGCGACCACCAAGTCGAGTAAATTGTTTTGGGTTGCTTAAAAATTGAACAATTTCTTTCAGCTCATCCTTGGCATCTTCAATTCCTGCGACATCGTTGAAAGTTGTTTTGATGTCTTTTTCCACAAAGACTTTTGCTTTTGACTTTGTCATAGAAAAGATTCCTTGCATGCCAGATGGCATCTTGTGTGAAAACAATGACCAGAGAAGCGAAAGAATATAGATTAGAAAGATCCAGGAAAGGATGTTGCCCCAAAAGGAGCTGGCCACTTCCCCTTGAAAGGTAACATTCTTGGCCTGCAACGTTTCGATGAGGTGCTCATCCTTAACCGGAACGGTTAAAAAAAAGTGCGCCTTGTTTTCCTTTGAGTCGGTGAATTCCCCAGTGATTTTGGTATCTGAGATAATTACCTCTTTAACCTTTCCCTCATTAACGTTGGCTATGAACTGGCTATAGGGAAGAGTCTCAACATACTTACGTGCGTTAAAGTATTCATAGAGGTAAAATATTGCAGTAACGACGAGAAAGATAATGATAAAGTTTCCGCCAAACCCTCGTGGCGGCCTTGTTTCAGTAGGCATCTTGTTTTTATTTCTTTTGTCTTTAGAATTATGTGCCATTGGTCTCTTCTGTAAAATATTTACTTTTCGGGTTGCATGATCCCAAAAAGAGCGCCGAGAGGATCAATCAAAGTTGCATAGCGCCCTTTGCGCTTGATGATCTCGACTGTGTTGCACGGGGTTCCGCCAAGCGCGATGGCCTTCCTCAAACTTTTCTCGCAGTCTTGCACGCACCAATAGGTGATCCAGCGAGGATGAACATTTTGTTTGGGAACACCCATCATACTTCCAACATTGACATTACCGATGTTGAACATAATGTACTTAATATCTCCAAAATTCTCCGCTCTTGGACTCCATGAAAATACCTGCGCGTAAAACATCCCAGCTAAATCCATGTTGTTAGTGACAAGCTCGTGAAAGCAGGCCGCACCAGGCGGCGATCGATGGATATCAGTGTCTTGCTGCCGAGGTCGCCAGATCGCAAAAATCGCATCGGTAGGATCTTTAATCATGGCCGTTTGTCCGGCATCAACAGCAGGTGAGATCGGCACGAGGACGGTGCCGCCGGCATTCTGCGCCTTATGAACAAGATCTTCCATATTTTCGACTGAAATATAGGGTACCCACTGAGTAGAAAAATGCTTGCGCTGGAAATCTGGGATTTCCGAAAAAGAACAAATGTCCTTTCCATCAAGAGTAAAAAAACAATGCGTTCCATAGTCTCCGGTTGGAATGTAGGTAACCTCCCAGCCAAAGAGTCGTTGGTAAAATCTTTTAGCGATCGCTGTATCTGTCGTGGCGAGATTCTCCCAGCTAAAAAGGTGCTTACGATGGTTTCCTGTTTCTGCCATTACGTTACTCCATCTATTACGAAACAAAATATAATTACCTTACGCGAAATTGAGGCAATATCAATTTAAGAGTTGTCAACGCCCCTAATGATTTAGATTAATTGCGGGAAATAATATGATTTCTATTACTGTTGTGAAGCACCGTGGTCGTAGGGGGGGAAGAATATTTACGGCATAATACAAATCAGTGTCAGGAGGTATTTATGAAGGATAAGGAAAGGGACAAGGTATGGGTTATCGTGGGAAATTCAACAAAGGCCCAGATTTATGAATCTCCGGAAATTACACTCAATGAGCTTACGCTTATCCATGAGTTTGTAAATATGGAAGGTCGCCTGCATAACAAGGAGCTAAGGGATTTTAATATAGGACGCGTTCATAATAAAAACTACCCCAGAACAAAAGGGCTGCGTCCAAAATCGACCCCCCATGAGGCAATGGTTAAGGGGTTTGCTAAAACGATTGCTGATTATCTTGAAAAGGCAAGGATTGATAATAGCTTTGAAAAATTAATGATCGTGACATCTCCGCGATTCTTAGGGGCAATCAGAAGTTTTCTGAGCAAAGATACAAAAGCGAGACTCTGGAATGAAATTCCCAAAGAACTTAATTTTGAGCAAAAGAAAGAGTTTGTTGAGTATTTTCACCGAGGCCCATAAGGGCAAATCGGATGCAAATATCTGCTGAGGAGTTGAGAAATGTTTCAAGACCGAAGCCATGCGGGACAAGCTTTAGCAAAAGAGTTTAAAAAGAAATTCGAAACATTGCAAAATCCACTTATCATTGCCCTGCCGAGAGGCGGTGTACCGGTTGCCTATGAGCTTGCCAAAGAATTTAGTTTTCCAATGGATATCGTCGCCGTCAAGAAGATCGGTGCGCCGTTTGATGAGGAGCTGGCGCTAGGAGCGGTCACCGAGGGTGGTGATGCTTTTTTAAATGAAAACATTTCAAGCTACTATGAGCTAGGAAAAGAAGAGGAAAACCGTCTGTGTGCTCATGCTAAAGAGTTAGCAATTCTTCAGGCGAAAAAGCTGAGGGAGAGCAAGCCCCATATCGCGTTAAATAATAAAAGCATTATTCTCGTAGACGACGGAATTGCTACAGGGGCAACATTCAAGGCCGCGTTGAAGTATTTGCATCGCTATAAGACACTGAAGGTGATTGTCGCGGTACCAGTCTGTGCCGAAGAGGCGTGGGAATGGTTAAGGCCGAAGGTTGACGATTTTTGCGTGCTGGATATGCCTGCACCATTTTTGTCAGTAGGACGGCATTATATCTCTTTCCCTCAGGTTACGGATGAAGAAGTTATCTCTTTGCTAAGAGAATCGCGCTCGATTAAAAGAAAAGCTATCAGTAACAGTAACAATATGTACTAGCGCGATAGGGCTCATTCTCTGCGTTGACTTCCATCATTCACTGGCGTCGGTAAAGAAGATAAAGTTTGCTCCCTTTACCAAGGAGAGCAAATGCAGGCGGCCCATATTATTCCAGCGGAACAAAAAGCCGAATCGATTAATCAGGCATTACAAGTGCTAAATGAAGCGGCAGAATCTCGGGGAAACGAAATTCGTGCGATGATTGAACATGACTTTTTAAAATTTAAGAATTTATTAGGTGATGATAAAACAAAGTTCACTGAACTGATGAGCGGAATAGAGGAGTCGACGCCGATCTCGCTAACCCAAACTAAAGAAAAGCTGCTTGAAACTACTCGAAAAATTGATCAGACAATTCATAAAAACCCATGGTTGTTTTTAGGAATTGCGGTTGTGATCTCAGCCATGACTGGCTATCTCTTTGCAAGCAAAACAAAAAGGTCGTAGCTTTGGAACTTATCGAGAAAATGTTAGGCCTTCATCTCATCGGCATTTATCATGAAGGAAGAAGACTGGTCGAGATCAAGTTGCTTGTCTTGATGCTTCAATCTATAAAATTCGTGCGATTAATTGCCCTCAGCTTTCTTCTATGTTCGTTCGCCTTTGGAGCACACATCCTTGGCGTGTTTATCTTTATCATACAGAGCATAAGTCTATATCAGCGTAATGGGGTAATCTCATTCGATCTCACGGCCATCTCCGGCCTTAGTTTGGCCATTCTTGGAGGCCTTGCAACTTTTCTGGCGCTTAGAGAGAAGACATGGCTAAGAATTTGTCACATCGATCAGTATATGCAACACGCAATGCAAGTTAAGGAATCTTCATCACCGGCCGTACTTAAAGATCCTCAGTTTGAAATGCTCTCCTCTGTAGTCAGTTCAATTGTCGAGCAAAAGTTACGAGAACGAGATGAACTGGGAAGATCCAGGTCCGCTACCCATTGATGTTCCCAGCTAAACCACTACTAGTGGATAGTTCGACTCATCCATTTTCCTACTTCCCGCGTGCGATCGGTGATGGTATTGCGCCATTCTCTTTCCTTGCTTCTTAAGCGTCCCATTAGGGATTCCGATTCAGCAACCTGGATCACAACCTTCGAGGTGTAATCTTCCGGTACCAAAACGGCGTCTTCGCCCATCGTGATCTCAGATGGGTCAACAACGAGTCGTTTTCCATCTTCGAAAATGATTTCGCCGATGCGCAAATTTGATGGACGGAGTTGTATATCATCGATAATGCCTAAATTTTTACCGAGTAGGGTGGTGACCTTGACTCCCTTGAAAGTTTCCAGTGCGACACCCGGTATTTCAGTCGCCTCTGATAATCTTATGGCACAGCTCTTATCAGATGCAATAAGCACATCCTCGCCGAGAGCTTCAATATTCTCAGCATTAATCAAAAACTTTTCACCCATGCCTAATGCATTTTTAGTGAAAAGAATGGCCGATAACCTTTTGGCAATTGGGTCAAGATAGACATCCATGACATCACCAAGGTGCGCCCCTTCTTTTTGAGTCACAATGTGCTTTCCTCTTAACGGCAACGCCTGCTCGTAAAAGTTTTCTTCTAGTGGTTCGATAAATTCTTCAACCATAAAAACCTCCTTGTTCGCGTCGCTTAGAGAGCTATCGTTTGAATCTCTGACCCAAGAAGAACCCTGCAACTCCGGACAACGCACTGGCAACTCCAACAAAAATCCATGGACTTTTATGCGCAGTTTGATCAACACGTTTGGCCGTCTCGGCGGTTGTCGTTAGCACTTTATCTTTGGCCTTGCTTAATGATTCAAGACTGGTTTTCTGAATATTCTCAACCACGTCACTCATCTTCTCTACCATCGTTGGGATGAACGGTTGGTTTTTGACATGCTCCCTTGCCGTGATTCCTTCAATATCCGAAGAGCTTATTAGCTTTTCCTTGTAAAGAAGTTTCAAGGCATGATCAATGGCCTCGGCATTCTGTCTGTTTTTAAAATTTGCGGCAGTTTCCATTTTTATTCTCCTGTTGTTGTGAGGTTGAAAAGAAGTATTACAAATCTTAGGAAGGCTCAGCGTTTCTGTGAATGACAGAGATCACAGGAGCCTGTGATGCTTTATTCTTCTAATATTCATTCAGTAAGTACAAGTGATACATGCTATCAAGCTGTGTAACATGGTCAAGCTTTCCCAGAATCTTTCGCGCCTCCTCTATTGCATCAAGCATGACATCCACTTTTTGATTGTAGAGTTTCTTTATATCCTTTTTAAGTAGGCGCAATTTTTCATTGGTGGAATCTTTTACAACAAGATGTTGCACTAAAACGATTTTTGCCTTTTTTAGTTTGATGTTAATTTCAACTATTTTGTTTTTTGTTTTCTCTTTTAAACCAAAAAGTCTGGTTTTCTGTTCCTCGGTGGGCCATTTAGCTTCTTTGATCATGGTATCAATCCGGATTGAAATATCTTCTTCGGCGCTCACCTCGATCTTGGCCTTGTCAGCTTCCAGCTCTTGCTTCTGAACATTGGTGCATTCCATGAGTACGATTGATAAAACTGATATTAGAAAGAGATCTTTTAACGGTTTCATAGATAACTCCTTTAACGAGCATTTATCGCACTCTATGCTTCACGCAGTTGGGCATCGATGACTTCGCATGATCGGCGTGTTGATCTAAATCGTAATAAGCTTCCAGCGTGACCAAGGTCATTTCCAACTGCCGACATACTTCTAAAATTAAAAAAGAAAATACCAAACGGAGCTAAAATGATGAGCCTAAAAATTGCAACCGTTCTGATGATGTGTTTTGCTTTTGCGTGCCATCCTGTCGATGTCCGCACAGTAAATAAAATGAACCGTCCTCAGTCTTTTATCGAGATCGGGAGATGCAAGTTTTGCCATGGATATACGGCTAAAAAAAGATTATTTGCAAATGCCATGCAGAGGCGAATCAACCTACAGAGTTACTACAATCAGTAGGGCATCTAAGCTAGGTCATATCAATTATTGTTGGGAACGGTATGCTTATCATAACTTAATTCATGGGAGAAAATATGGAATTATCGAAGGGCAAGAGTTCCCAAAGCGGGGAATTTGATGAAATGAACTACAGACTGGAAAATAAAAAAAATGTCGTGCGTATCAGAAAACGAATAAAATGTGAAACTTGCGGCAAGTTCTTTCTCCAGCGAGTCAGAGAGGCACGTCACTGCATTCACTGTGGTAATGGCGCTAGCTTTTCACGCTAAGCTCTATCCAATGTCGCAGATCATTGCTTCAGTCCTCCCCCCTGACTAAACTGAACTCAGAACATCGGATTGGGAAGAAGCTATCTTTTCAAAAACGAGGTAAATATGAAGATCACCATCAGCTTTAAACATCTAGAGCATACACCGGCGGTAGACAAGCACATTCGTGACAAGAGTAAGCATTTTAAAAAATATTTAGACAATCCCGCCCATGTCAGGTGGATTTGTTATATGGATGAAACAATTCCTCGAATGCATGTGGCACAAGTCCATGTGAACGGACCTAAGGGCGATCATTTTGTAACAGCGAAGTCAGAGAACTTCTATAAATGTATTGATGAAGCCGTTGAAAAAATGGAGAAGCAGCTCCGCAAACACAAAGAAAAATGGAAAAGCAGACTCCACGATGATCACGAAGTCATTATTCGCGATCCAGAGCAGGCATGGGGTTCTTATCCTGAGGTTTCCTGGGGAGATTTTAAAAAGGCCATGCATAGTGAGCAGTCTTTTGAAAAAAAGGAAAATCAATCATGAAAGCACTGTGGGCCTTTGAGCCGTTCCATCAAAAGGATGCTTGTGTAAAAGGGATGCATGGCCTGTTGAGGCAGCTCGCTATCCCGATGTCAAACATTGATGTGGGGTTTATCGTGACCAGATCCGAGCCCGAACTCTATTTGGCCTATGATGTACCTGATAAGGAGCGGTTCACTGTTTATCCGCGGAGATTATTGAAAAAAAAACTTCAGCAGGCGAAAGTTCAGTTTGAGGACAAAAAACTGCATGTCATAGATTTTAACACAATCTCCAATACTAAAGCGGTTGATCGATTATTGGCACTTGCGACTTCGCTTGATGTGGATATCATCGCCCTTTATACCCATGCCCGTAAGGGGTATAAGCGTTTTATCCTGGGAAGTTTTGCTGAGACAGTCATCCACCGCAGTAAGTTTGATCTGCTCTTAATCAACCCAACAGCGAAATTTCCTGTGAAGATCAAAAACATTTTATTTGCGAGTGACTTCACCTCCTCCAGTAAAAAAGCGCTTCGGCAATGTATAGAGATCTCTCGCCGGACCAAGGCACGGCTCACAGTCTTTCATGTTGCCGAAGTGATGTATCAGTGGTCGCTTGATGAAGGAAATCCGAAAATTCATTCTTATCGAAAATATGTAAAGCAAATGTGCGAGTGGATCGAAGGCGAATGTCAAAAAAGTAAGGTGCTGTGTGAGATCATTGTCACAACCGAGATCCGACCAATGACGAATCTGGTGCTCAACGCCGCTGCCAAGGTCATGGCGGACCTGATCGTGGTTGTGGCCAAGACCGGCCCTATGTCGGCGCTCATGGGGGGGAGTACCACCCGGCAACTGATACGCGCGAGTACAACGCCAGTTTTAGTTTTGAAATAATTTATTTTATGGCTAATTCTGTTGCGATAAGGAATTCCCATCTGCCAGATAATTTAAGTAGTCGGGAAGCGGCCACGAAACTTTTAGAGTATGGTCCGAATGTTGTAAATCAGGCAGATAAAAAAAGATATCTATGCCATGTCACCAATGTCTTACAGGAACCGACGCTGATTTTGTTGGTGATTATTACGAGTTTATATCTTTTTATGGGAGATTTGGCAGAAGGAATGCTGCTTAGTTTTTCGGCCCTCCTCGTGATCGGGATTTCTCTTTATCAGGATCTTAAAACTGAACATGCCTTGCAAGTGCTGCGTGAACTTTCGGCACCAACTGCACAAGTTATTCGGGATGGTAAGCTGCGAACAATCCTTGCTCAAAATCTCGTGCCAGGGGATTTAATTTCGATTCATGAAGGCGATAGAATTCCTGCAGATGGGCACATTCTGGAAACATCCAGTCTAAGTGTCGATGAGTCATTATTAACGGGCGAATCCTTTGCCGTTCAAAAATCTACCGTTCCGGGCGGCGATGCACATTTTTTTGCAAGTACCTTGGTGGTCAGCGGCCGTGCCTTGGCACGGGTTGAAAAAACAGGTCGTGATACACAGCTGGGAAAAATAGGTGAAATCTTAAAAGAGCATGGTCCTGTTGAGTTGAATCTTTCCACCGAAATACGCTCACTGGTAAAGTTCTTTGGCTGGTGTGGTGCCATTGCTTGTATTTTAATCATAATTTTATTCGGAAGCGTCCACGGTGATTGGCTGAAGGCCGTACTCGTTGGGCTCGCCACACAGCTGGCGCTTATTCCTGAAGAATTTCCAGTCGTCCTGACTGTTTTTATGGCCTTAGGGGCCTGGCGCCTGTCACATGTGCAGGTTTTGGTACGAAGACCGAATTCAATTGAACGTTTAGGTGCCATAACCACTCTCTGTGTGGATAAAACCGGCACGCTAACTCAAAATACTATGACCGTTTCTTGCATTCACTTTGGGGGTAAATATTTTAATTTCCGTGAAGGCAATGTCGACCATCTGCCTGAATCTCATCACATTATTATCGAATATGCGATTTTGGCCAGTCGCCTGGATCCCTTTGACCCAATGGAAAAGGCCATTCGCAAACTCGCCGAGGAAACGGGCTGGGGCAAGGATCATCTGCACCAAAATTGGTCACTTGTTCAAGATTATCCTCTCACAGATAAACTTTTTGCCATGTCATGTGTCTGGAAAAAAATCGCCGATGATTCCTTTTATGTGATTGCGGCCAAAGGTTCGCCTGAGGCCATTTCCGATCTTTGTCACCTGACTCCACCTCAAACGGCCCAGGTGCACGCTGCAGTCAAAGTCATGGCAACCAATGGGCTCAGAGTTTTGGCCGTCGCTCGCGCCGAGTTTCGGCAGAAGGAACTGCCAGCGCATCAGCATGTTTTCAACTTTGAGTGGCTTGGGCTGATCGGCATGGAAGACCCCCTGAGACCGGAGGTTCCACAGGCCGTGGGAAAATGCCATCAAGCCGGTATCAGGGTGATCATGATGACCGGCGATTATCCCGAGACGGCGCTGAAGATAGGCAAGGAGGCCGGCATTAAGTCAAACGGAATTTTAATGACAGGAGACCAGCTGACCTTACTCTCAGATGAAGAGTTGGAACCAAAAATTGCTCAAACCTCTATTTTTGCCCGCATGCTCCCTCAGCAAAAGCTCCGAATTGTAAAAGCTTTTCAGGCCCGCGACCAGATTGTCGCCATGACAGGAGATGGGGTGAACGATGCACCCGGTTTGAAGTGGGCCGATGTCGGTATTGCGATGGGGGGGAGGGGAACTGATGTGGCGCGTGAGGTTGCAGATATCGTGCTTCTCGATGATAACTTTGCATCGATTGTTGCAGGAATTATCCGAGGGCGAACAATTTTTAGCAACATTAAGCAGGCCATGGGTTATATTGCTTCCATTCATGTTCCCATAGCCGGACTAGCATTTTTTCCAGTCCTTTTTCAGCTACCGCTTATTTTAATGCCGGCCCACATTGTTTTTTTACAGCTCATCATCGATCCCACCTGCTCGCTACTTTTTGAGGCCCGCGATATTGCCGAAGATGTCATGAGGAAACCACCGCGAAATTTAAAGCTGCGCCTGTTTAGCGGAAAGGACTTTCTTCGAAGCACCGGTCAGGGTCTTCTGCTTTTTCTGGCAAGCATAGGGACATTTATCACGGCCACACTGGTGGGAAAATCGGCAGATGAGGCAAGAGCGCTCTGTTTTTGTGTTCTGGTTCTCTCCAATGTCGGCTTAATTATCGCTGATCTGTGCGACGGGAAAATTTCCTCGACTTTGAATTTTTTTAAAAAAAGGGCCAATACCGCCATTGTGCTGGTTTCCTTTTCTTTTCTTATTGTCGTCCTATATCTCAAACCCGTTCAATCTTTGTTCATGTTCGCACCGGTCAAAGTTCAAGATTTGTTTCTGACCGCCGGCGTGGCATTGTTTATTTTCATCATTCTAAGTTTTTGGAATAAAAATACGAAAGAGAGAGAATCGAAGATAACAATAGTTGAGTGATTCTTTTTTTTGCTTCATCCCTGGACGACTCTGGGTACAATAGAGAGCTCAAATGGAAAAGGAGATGGGGATGGATTTGCGACACTTGCTCGAATGCCTGGATTTAAAGAACATAAACTGTCATTTCATTGACGTCCGAATAGAAAGAACCTTTGAGAGTACCTTTCTTTTTCAAAATGGTGAGTTGATTGAGGCCATCGAACGTCCAGTGGTCGGTGCGTTTGTCCGACTTTTTCATCATGGAGCTTGGTTTTATTCATCCACCACCGCCGTAACTGAACTTGCAGGGGAAATTCAACAGCTCATAAAGCAGGCCAACTTGCATAAAGATCTGGGAAACACCTATGAACTGCCGGCCTTCAATGGTATTCATCACATGATCTCCAAGGGCGATGAGGCTTTTTCCCTCATTCCCTTCGAGCAAAAAATTCAAATTGGGACCTCCTATCTCCTTCTTGTCAAAGAGATAGAAAATGTTCAGCTTTCGAGAGTCGGATATCGCGATCTCTACAAGGAAAAATTTTACAAGTCCTCGGTGGGAACAGAGTTCTCCTACGATTTTAATCAGGCCGGTTTTCACTTCGGCTGTACTTTGAAAAATCAAAGCCAGCTCTTCACTGATGCTTTTCGAAAATACGCAAGTAATTTTAAGGATTTTAATCATCTTGAATCGGACATTTTGGCCTACATGAAGGAGTCACAAAAGTTTCTCCATGCCAAGACCGTAACGCCTGGCAAATATAAGGTGGTATTGTCGCCGGAAATTACCGGGGTCTTTACCCATGAGTCTTTCGGCCATAAATCTGAAGCGGATTTCATGATGGGGGACGATGAGGCCATCAAGGCCTGGAAGCTGGGAAGTGTCGTGGGCTCCGAAAATCTCTCGATTGTAGATTGTGGGACCCATGACAATTCCTCGGGATATTGTCCTATTGACGATGAGGGTACACCGGCGCGGAAAAATTATTTGATAAAAAATGGCGTGCTTACGGGGCGTCTCCATTCTACTCATACTGCCAATGTCTTGAAGGAGCTTCCCACCGGAAATGCCCGCGCTATGAATTTTGAATATGAGCCTATTGTGCGCATGACCTCAACCTATATCGAGGCGGGAAAGGTGCCCTTTACTGAGCTACTTAAGCAGGCCGGTGAGGGAATCTACTTCCACAATTTTAAACATGGCTCCGGCGGGAGTACCTTTACGATCGCCCCTATTCGGGCCTACGCCATTCGAAACGGTGAGCTGGCCGAGCCTATCTTGGTTTCTGTTCTTTCCGGATCGGTTTTTGAAACATTGAAAAACATTGAAGCCTGCGGCGATGATTTTCATCTGGAAAGCGGAGCCTTTGGCGGTTGTGGAAAAAACGGACAATGGCCTTTACCGATTGCTGATGGAGGGCCATCCATTTTAGTCAGTGAAATGCAAGTGAGTTAAAAGGAGAAGAATATGATGCGCGATATTTTAACCGTGGGTGAGGAATCCCTGAGCGTCGAGGTGATTGCCGGTAAAATTCATTCTTGTCGCAGTAAGAATATTATCAAAAAGGGTCTGCGAATTTTCGAGCAAAACAAAATTTATGCTTCGTCATACGTGGGGGAAATCTCTGATGAGCAGCTTTTTGAAAAGGTCAGAGCGAATATGGCGGTCGGGATACCCTATGAGTTTTCCTTGCCTGAAGTAAGCGGAATGCGGTTGCAGGATGACGAAAGTATGCAGGCCCCCCTACAATCCATTCTTCAGGCATTTGAGATGAGTAAGGAAAAATTGGGGAGGTTTGATCGGCAGTTTACCTTTACGGGAAAATTTCGCCGCAGATTAAATCGGCAGTCGCTTAAGAGTAGTGAGGGGATGCTGTGTGAGTCAGCGTTCGCCGTCAATGAATGGCATTATTTCTTCAAAGAAAAGGGATCGCCTCAGCTCCTCGACGGATATTTTGGTGAGTCTGCCAGAACGCTTGATGTGCAGGATACTTTGGATAAGAACACGCCCTATCTTGAGGCTTATAAAACACAAGCTAAAATTGAGAATGGCAGCTATCCGGTCCTCTTTATCGACGATGAAGTTCTACTGCGCAAGATTTCGGAATCTTTTATTGCAGACAAATATTGCACTGGCTCGGCCATCTATAGTGATAAATTAAATGCGCAAATTGCGGATTCTAAATTTTCCTTGTATGACATCAACTATTCTCCCGAACACGGACTCTATAAAAAATATGACGATGAAGGGACGGTGAGAAAATTACTGAAGCTGCCTTTAATCGAGAGAGGCGTGATGAAAAATGTTATTGCTGATCTTCGCTCTGCCAAAAAATATGGCCTTAAGCCGACGGGGAATGGTCAGCGCAATTTTGATAGTGCCGTGACAACAAATTTTAATCGCCTTCTGGTGGGAGCAGGAACTCGCAGCACCCAGGATATTTTAAAGTCATTGGATAATTGCATCATCGCCTTTCTGGCCTGGGGGGGAGATTTTACCGATAAGGGTGATTTTTCCACACCCTTGCAGTTATCGTACCTCCTGCAAAAGGGAGAGATCGTCGGTCGCCTGCCACAGCTCACGGTGAAAACCTCCACTCAAGAGATGTTTGGGCCGCGACTGATTGAGATTGCCAGTGATGCTTTTCAAAGGACCACTCACTCGCCGTCAATTTTCAGTGAAATGGACGTCTATCTCAATTAAAGATTTTAATTCGGCCGAAAGGTCAAGAGATCTTCCCGTGAAAAGTTATAGACACTCTTGCAGTAATCGCAGGTTATGGTGAGGTGCTTTTTCTCGAACAAGGCCTCGCCATCTTGCTGGTAGATTTGCTTCAAGGAAGGCAGAAACTGCTCCCGTGAGCAGTTGCAGGTAAAAGTGATATTGCGTGAGTTGAGCTGCGTGGGCCCATCTTGGCCCCACTCGGCGAGAGGGAGCTGGAGCAGGGCCTTTCTTTTTTCGATATAGGCATCAAGCGAAACAGCAAGAGGGGAATTGGGAATTTTACTCAGTAAGAGCGAAAAATTTTGTGAGGGATCAACGAGGACCCTGGCTTCAGTTTGATAAGAAACCTTCAGGACCTCCGAGCAAATTTTAGTCAGATCGTGATCGGCCAGTTCAATATGCGATACATAAGGATCGGGGTGGCGAGGGGAATATTTATTAACCCGGCATTGGCCGGTGATCTTCTGCAATTCGGTTTTGAAGTCCTGAGGCAGGAGCATGGCCCTGAATTGTCCGGATGAGTTGCTTTCAAGTTTGAAAAATAAGTTCGGGGTAAAGGAATCAATATAGACCCCGAAGTGTTCACCGGACTTTAAAAAAGCGATCAGGGGAAGAAAATTGAGCAGGAAGAAATCGGCGGATTTTTTGGCCTCCGGTGAATAGTGATGAAGTGAATCCAAAAAATTGAAGAGATTTCCTACCTCAAAGTAGTGAATTAAAAAGTCATTATCTCGATCGAGAAAGGAAACAAGTTTACTTGAGACCTGCATAAGAGTAACCCCCATTGGGCAAGGCTTTACTTCTGTTTTTAAAGTATGAGACACTTTATTACTATGTCCGACAATTTACAGCTAAAATATCCTATCGTTTTGGTCCATGGCCTCGGTGCCTTGGGAACCTTGGGCCCGTTTGAATACTTTTATAAGATCCCAGCTTGGCTCAGGAAGCATAATAACCGTTTTCATGTGGTGAATCTATCCTTTTGGCATTCGATTAACCATCGCGCCGAGGAGCTTGACCGGGCGATGAAGAATATCTTCCCCGGTGAAAAAGTTAATTTGATCGGCCATAGCATGGGTGGCCTGGATGCCCGTTTATTTACAACCCGTTTTGATCTGGGCCAAAGGGTGGCAAGCGTGACGACCATTGGCACCCCCAATCGCGGGACGGCGATTGTTGATCACTTTTTGGAATTATTTCTTAACGATGTGATGGACAAGACCGAGTCGCTGGCCAAAAAGCTGCGCATGTCCCACCAGGGGTTTCGTGAGGTGGGCAAGAAAAACTTTGATGCTTATTTTTCTAAAACCATCACTGATGTTCCGGGTGTCGGGTATTTCAGCGCCACCAGTGTGATCCCTTCGCCTGTGGTTTTGAACTCCCTTCCCATGTTTTGGCTCACCCATCCCATTTTAAAACACTACGAGGGAGATAATGATGGCTTCGTTTCCGAAGAGTCGGCACGATGGGGCCATCATATTTGTACCTATAGAGGTGATCACTACTCCCAGATCGGGCAGATTTTTGGCCAGGCCAAGCTGAAGCACCTGAATTTTTTCGGTGACATCATCGGGCGACTCAGGAAAGAAGGTTTCTAAAGGAGTGTGCCATGAAGATTTTCACGCCATTGTTTCTGGCCTTTCTTTTCGGATTTTCCCCGCTCTCGCCGGAGATTGAAACCACTGAAGTGACGAATGGTCATTATTTAGGAAAAGGACAACAGTCTTATTCTCTGTCGGCCGAACAGCTCGTCGCCATGATTACGGATTATCCCAACAGCTGCCAGTATTCCCACTGCCGCTATCATGTTCCCAATGTTGAAGAGACCAGAGTTTTTGCCGGGCCAGGCGCTCAGCAATTCTATCTATGGACGAAAATCAAGAACATCAAAAGTGGCAGTTATTTTTCCCAGGTCACGATTGAGGAAAATGGCGAGGAAGTGACAATCAAGAACTCCATGGTCTCCCCGGCCGTGGCCTTAGAGCTGTCGCGAAAATATGGATTGCCCCATGAGCCGATTATGGATACCACCGACTCACTTTGGACTCTGACAGAGAAACCGGGTGAAACCCTGGTGGAAATCAAAATCGAGACCAGCTCAAACAGTGGTCTGATTAACCGTTTCCCCAAAAAAGTTCTAAGCGGACTTCGAGAATCAATCGAGGCCCTGCTTTCAAATCTGATGGCGCAATAGCCGAATTTTTCAGAATCAAGTCACGTCCAACTTTCCGCTATTGTCTAAATAGGCCTTCCTAATGTAAGACCTGCACTTAGGAGAATGACAATGACGAAAAAATTTGAAAACTTAACTGCGTGGAAACCTAAAAAACTTCGGATTTTAAGAAATAATCTCAACAATCGCATGAGCAGCTTTGCCAGCAAGGGTAGCGATGCCAAGGATTTGCAAAAAAGTAATATGTTATTTGGCCTGAGTGAAGAGCAATGCGCTGAATTATTGGCGGAAGTGAAGGCCATTTTGAAAAGTCAGGTTGTGCGTAGCGTCTCGGAGTGATTATGCTTTGGTTGGTTTTGCTCGCCTGGTTAGCGCGAATTGTTTTCGTTCTTCTGCTCTTTCTCTCTATTTGGTCCGTCACAATCATGATCGATCGTCACCGTTTTTTTAAGGCCTTTTTGCTGCCAGCAGAACAGTTTAAAAATCTCATTCGTCAGAAAAATAAATTCAAGCTGGCCGAGGCGGTTAAAAATGACAGCGGTGTACTGGGTTCTTTTTTGCAGGAGATTGAAAATTTTAAATCTTACGAGCAAGTCGATAAGGCCTTTGCCGTTCTCTTGGGAGAGGAGCGCAAAAAGCTTGAGAAGGGATTGCCAGTTTTAGGAACTTTGGGATCGACCACCCCCTTTATTGGACTGCTGGGGACTGTTCTTGGGATTATTGTCAGCTTCGGTGAATTATCAACTGGCTCGGGAAATACCAACTCTGTGATGTTCTCCCTGGCCGAGGCCTTGATTTTAACCGCCACAGGTTTGCTGGTGGCGATTCCTGCGGTTGTGGCATTTAATTATTTTTCCCGCAAAGTGCGTTGGATTATAAGTGAAGCAACTTCGGTGAAAGATTTGTATCTCGCCTACAAAGAGTAAATTATGGCCGGTAAAGATCTCGACCTGGATAATTTAGACGGCATCACGGAGATCAATATTACTCCCTTCGTTGATGTGGTCCTGGTCCTTTTGGTTATCTTTATGGTGACCGCACCGGTGATGCTCAAAGAAAGTTTGAAAGTCAACCTGCCTAAGACCTTAACCTCAGACCTGAATCGTAAAGCCACGTCCATCGGTGTGGCGATCACGAAGGAAGGTCAGGTGATCTTCGATGGCAAGTTGCTCTCCGAGGAAAATTTGCAGAACAAATTAATCGAGCTACAGCGAATGGCACCGGAAACAACATTTTTAATCAGTGCCGATACTGATGCTCGCCACGGCGATGTCGTGGGAGTGATTGATAAGTTGAAAAAAAATGGGCTAAATTATTTTGCCTTGCAGATTGAAAAAATTAAAGCGACTCCGTAATGGGCCAAAAAGATTTTGCATTAAAACCCTGGCAAACTTCCGTGTCTTTGCACCTTGGTATTTTTGGCGTCGGTGCTCTTCTGATCTTGGCAAAACCCGGGCCCATTTCAGAGACCTATGAGGTGGCGATTTCGGTCAAAGAACCGGAAACCACCCAAGAGCTGATGGAGCTGAAGAAGCAAACCAAAGTTATTATTAAATCCGTGAATCAGGCAAAAAGCACAGGCCGGGAGATTTTCGGACTTTCGCGGCAGTCCTACACCGATAAGACTCAAGAGGGCGTCGCGGTGAGCGCCAAAATTGGAAATACCACCACCAAAGTAGCTGACAATGAGCAACTTCAGTCTTCTGATCCGGATGCTCTGCCGGTTCCCACCGAGGAGTATCTTGTAAGCCAGATGCCCTCTTTGCTCACGGAGGTAAAACCGGCCTATCCCAAAGAGGCCAAGGAAAAGCAAATAGAAGGGGCGGTGACGATGAATATTCTCATTGATGAAAAAGGAAATGTTCGCCAGGCCGGTATCATTGAAGGCCCGGAAATATTTCGCACCACTGCTCTGGAGGCCATTCGAAAATTTATTTTTTCCCCGGCAAAAGTTGACGGGAAAGCCGTGGCCGTGAGAATCCGTTATATCATGCGTTTTAAGTTGGAGTTTTAGATGCCGGCGTTTTGTTTCTTTTTTGTCTTTATCTTTTCGGGCATCCTCCACGCTCAGGAGACGATGATCCATCTTCACGGGCGTCTGTGGGAGAAGGGGACCAAGCGCCCGATCTCAGAGGCCAATATCTTTATTTTGCCCCACAAACTCAAGGCCACCACCAATCAAAAGGGGGAATTCAATTTTAGTGAGGTTCCCAAATCCGCTTGCCAGATGGTGATCAATGTCTCCGGGTACAATAAGTATGACGAGAAAGACCTATGTTCGGGCGATCAGAATAATCTCAATATCTATCTCGAAAAAATTTCCTACACCACTTTTGAAACCACCGTGAGTGCCAAGGTGATCAAGCGCGATGACCAGTCCATGAGCTTAACCCAGGAAGAATTTCTTAAGATGCCCGGTTCCTTCGGCGGTGATCCCATTCGTGCCGCTCAGAATTTACCCGGGATAGGTCAATCCGGCGCCAGCGCTCAGATCATCGTTCAAGGTGCGGGCGTTGATGATACCTCTTATGGGATTGACGGCCATCGGGTCCCCAATGTTTTTCACTTCGGCGGGCTCTCCAGTATTGTCTCCCCCGAGGCGGTGGAGCGCATCGACTATTTGCCGAGTGGCTACGGCCCGGAATATGGAAAGGCGATGGGCGGCGTGATCAGTCTTAGTACCAAGGCCCCGGCGCAGGATCGGTGGCATGGCATGGCGTTTATGGATTTATTCAACGCCGGGGCCCTGACCGAAGGGCCGATGGATGACGAGCAGAAATCTTCCTTGTTAGTTTCCGGACGCTATAGCTATATCGGGCAGGTTCTTAAGGCGGTGGCGAAGCAAAGTGATGATTTTGCCCTCACAGCGGCACCTACCTTTTACGATCTTACGAGTATCTATAAACGGAAGATCAATGAGCAGAACCAATTTAAAACCACCTTTGTGGCCAGCCGTGATGAGCTGGAACTGGTTCTCAATAAGGCCGCTGCCAATGACACCGCTCTGAGAGGAGAGTTCAAAAATACCTCCTCATTTATACGTTTAATTCCGCAATTATCAACCGAGCTCGATGCCCATACCAAGTTGGAAAATTCTCTTGGCCTTGGCCGTGATGCCATCCTGCTCAATATCAACGGACGCTATCTCGATATTGATGCCAAGGTGCTTTCCCAGCGAGCAGAGCTGGTTAAAGAATGGACGCCCACTTATAAAACCTACCTGGGAATGGATAACTATTTTACCTGGTCGACCGTGAAGGTGAATTTGCCAAATTTTTATATGGTCGGCGGTGTGAACAATCCATTTTCCGTAGGTGATCAACGGAAGTTTGTCTCCAAAGGTCATGACTCGGAACTGGCGGCCTATCTCAGGCACGAGATCAAAACCTCGAGGGATTCGCGGTGGACCTATCTACCCAATTTTCGAGTTGATCGTTTTAGCGTGAATAGCAGCACCACCGCAGCACCCCGTTTTCAGCTGCGCTACCAATGGGAGCCATCACTCCTTTTGCGCGCCTCGGTTGGCCAATATGTGCAGCCGCCTCTACCGCAGGAGACATCACAGTATTACGGTAACCCGGGTGTTAAATCGCCTTATGCCATCCATTACACCACCGGATTTACCAAGGATTTTAGAGAGGGAACCAGTCAAGGCCTGGAGTTTACCAACAACTATTTTTATAAGGATTTAAAACGTCTGGTGATCTCGGATATTCAAACCAATTATGCCAATAAGGGTACGGGGAAAATCTATGGCGGTGAAATTCAGGCAAAATATCGCCTGAACAACTGGTCATCTCAAATTGTTTATACCTACCTGCACAGCCGTCGGACCATTCCTGGCTTTGGTACACATCCTTCAGAATTTGATCAAACACACAACCTCAATTTGATTGGAGGATATAGTCAAGGTCGCTGGGCATATTCCACACGCTTCCGCTATGTCACAGGAAATCCTTACACTCCGATTTTGGCCGCCACCTATGATTCAGATAACGATGTGTACATTCCAATCAGGGGCGCTCTCTACTCACAGCGCTTTGATGCCTTTAAAAGTTTAGACCTCAGGATTGACCGGAAATTTATTTACGATACCTGGATCTTGACCGGATATCTGGATATTCAAAATATAACAAATTCAAAAAACTCCCAGTTTCTTGAAACTTCCTATGACTATACTCAAAGCAATCAGGTTAATGGTCTGCCAATTTTGCCCACGATTGGTGTGAAAGGGGAATTTTAATGAAGATTCTGTTTTGGCCTTTACTGCTCTCACTCTTTTCATGCTCAAATGATAATTTTAAGAAAGTGGAAACGCTGGATGGCTTTCGAGTCCTGGCCATCACCTCCAGCAACTCTGAAGTTGCGCCGGGCGGGAGTTCAGTTTTGCAACTTTTCATCTCTGATACCAAAGGGGGAGGGCGCACAATTGCCGGTACGTTTGAGGCCTGTATTGATCCCGGTATTGCTTTCGGGGCCGAGGTCCGTTGTGATCACGATCCGAACAAGGCCCTGGGCGCTTATGTTATCGACACCGTTAACGATGCCAACCTGGGAGCGGGAAATCTTTATACCGGATACGCCACGGCAACCTATACGGCGACGATTCCGGCCACCATTTTGCTAGGTCGAAGTGCGCGCGAACAATACAATGGTGTCAGCTACATCGTTATTTTCAGTTTCACAGTTGATGGCGTTGTCGTGAGGTCCTTTAAGCGCATTATCGCCACCAGTAGAGGCACACTCAATTCTGCCCCCGCGATCTCGAACCTTTTCATCAACGGGATTGTGGCCAGTGGCAAGCCAAACAAAGATGATCAGTTAACTTTGACCACTTCCATAGCGGAAGATTACAGCTACCAGAATGTTGACGATGTTCTTGAAACCCGCAGTGAGGTTTTTGAAGTCGCCTGGTATGTTTCTGAAGGCGAAATCAGTAAGCCGAAGGCGCTTTCCCTTGAATCAGTGAGATACAAAACCGATCCTCCTGCCACTCCCATGGTCCTTGTCGTCATAATGCGCGATGGACGGGGAGGAATTGCCATTCATCGCGAGGTCTTTTGAGCGTGCCCGGCCGACAACTCTTTCTTCACTTTGCCTAAATTTGCCTTATTTTGAGACACTCAGACCCATGGTAAACTTGTTTATTCAAGCAGTTATCTGCGGCACTTTTGGCGCATGAATTGCATTTTTAAACCTCGGGGTTTCTTGTTGGAAGGGGTTTGTATGTTGAAAAATGTCGGCCATTTGTTGGTCTTCGTAATGCTGTTAATCGTGAGTTGTCTTGCCTATGGGCAAAATCCTAATCCTGCCGCACCCATTTTAAATTTAGACGGGCAGATTTCAAATATTCCGGGTCTTGGTTTTCAATACGATGGAAGCCGAAGAATTCCCAATGCTGAGGCCCTGCGCTTATTCACCCTCGCTCGAAGCAGACATGATCGACAAAGCTTATCAGGTTCAGGCTGCGCCACCTGCCCGGACCATGCTGATTCACCTCCGGTCGCCAGTTCTGGAAGTGGAAGCGGAAGCGGCTCAGGAAGTGGAAGTGGAAGTGGGACCCAATGGGAAGTTGTCTTCCTGATGAGAATCGGCCTTCGCTCAGGCTCGGGTGGTTCGAGCTATGTGACCCCGGAGGCAAGTGGGGCGAATCGCCTGGCCGCTGATATGACGGAATATCGTCGGCTCCATGCCGCTGGTCAGCTCACCAATGCCAAGATCGATGAGCTTTTAACCGCCTCCGGAAACGCCCTCCAGCACAATCCTCAGGCCGCCATGGCGTATGTTGCCTCCCTGGGAAGTCAGCTCAATGCACTTTATGGCGATTCCAATGCCGGAACATTTATTCCAAGGTTTGAGCAGTACGGGCATCTTATTGCCGGTGCAGGAACGGTAGGGCAGTGTAGTGATATTCACTTTGCCATGCTTAAGGCCTACAAGAAAATGGTTGGCCCAAATGCCAGGGCCTATTTGGTGAACTTCCAAACCGCCAGCAATCTCCACCATACCAATTTGATCATTGAAGACCAGGGCAAAATTAACGTTATTAACTATGGGGAAATTGCCCAAAATTCCCCCGGCTCAGGAGATATTTTGGCCCAAAATACCAGTATCCCTGGATTTGGTCTGGCCTATCGTATCTTCTCTGACGATGGCGAGATTGATAAAATGGTGGCCCATGTTGACACTCCCCTGGGTAAATTTTTAAGGGAGGTGACCACCGGAAGATCTTCCTTCAACCCTTTTGAAAGCACCAACTACACCACGATAACGGCCGGGTTGCAGAGTTCCGGCGGCACGGCGGTTCGCATCTTCTTCGGCGAGCTGGGCCAAGGGGATGCGGTTATGGGGGTAGCGGTCGACTTGAAAGGTGTGAATCGCCTTGGTGCCGGTTTCACCTTGCAGAGTTATCTTTCTACCGCCATCGCCTATACTCATAATACCTTTGCCCTCGCCAGCGGCCGGGAAACTTTGCACACTGGCATTCTCTATATTAATACCGGCCTGGGAGTGGTCTCGCCCAAACTTGAGCTGCGTGGATTTACCTTTCAGGCCCGCACCGATTTAGTTCTCGAAGGTGGGGTTTGGATGAAATCGTATTCTGCCATGGATGAGGACGACTCGCGCTTTGAAGGGGACTTTAACTTAATTAGCCGATCGAGAGTGGATGTTGGTTTACAAGTGACCCGTCGTTTTCGCCTCGATGCGGGCGTGGAAATTGAGCTGATTCCTTCCTTTAAAACCGCCTTTCCGAGTTCAACCGATGGAAGCAGCGGGACGGATGGTCTCGCCCAAACCTTGGGCGTGCTTCCCAATCGCATTACCGCGAGACTGGCAGGAACTTACCAAATTAATCCCGACCTGAGTCTCATCGCCGGTCTGACCTATCAGCACACTCCCCTTGGTGGCGTCGGCCAAGTTGACCTCGGCCTGGCCACGTCCTCATTTCGGGCCAGCGCCTTTATTCGCGGGGCCCTTGACCGCGAGCAAACTCCTATTTTCATTCCCGGTGCCGAGCGCGCCGTTGGTGGCAATCTGCTTTTCTGCCCAGGCGGAAGCAGCACGGTGACTCCCTTGGCCTGTTTTGGCGCCAATGGCTCCCATTCCTTGGAAAACAATTCCTGGAATCTAGGACTCACCGGAGAAGTCAGATTTTAGTCGCAGGATAATCCTTCATTTCAGCGTATTGGTTGTTCCGCCCGAGTCTGTCGTTGCCGGTGGGGCTGTCGGAGGAGGAGGTGGTGGCGGCGCGATAGGTGGCGGAGCAATCGGTGGTGGCGGTAACTTCACGACTTCGCTCGGCGGCTTGATCTCAGTGTTGACCATCCCTGGTGCAGGGTTCACGATTTTTGGAGCATCAATAAGAGGTTTGGGGGGCAAGCCAGGTTTTCCCATCTCGCCAGGTTTCCCATCTATTTTAACTGGTGCCATCGGAGCTTTGGAGATGGTCATCTCGGAGAATTTGATCTCGCCCGAGTTTTTCAAATCTTTTCGGTAAGTATCAAACAAAAAAACCGTGCCGCCCTGATTTTCGGGGCGTTTTAGTTGATTCATCATCTGCACAGGGAGCTGTTTAATGTTTGATTGGACTCCCTGGGGAAGCGCCCCCGGTGCAGCAGTGATATTTGGTCCTCTCGCACCGATAGTTTCGAGAATTTGTCCTGGTATTAGCTCAATCATCTTCACTGATTTGTCTATCTGGGGAATGGATACTTCCATCTTGCCGGAGAGGAGGGCAATGTCGGTGTTCATCTGGCCGTTGCGCATAAAAACATCGGAAAGAATTTCAGTGCCTCGGATTCCCATGGAGGCCGTGGGAGTTTTTATGATGAGTGAGTTGTCCTTATTTTTTTGGGTAAAAAGACTGCGCAATTTGCCTGTGGAGAGATGGTAAAGGGCATCCCGGTCGTTCTGGCTTCGCATGTTAAATTTTTCAAATTTAAACTCCGTCTTGGGTCCGAGTTGGAAGAGCGTTTCATCGCTGAGGAGAATTTTTACAAAGGCCTTATCGCCGGTAATGATCTGGTCGCCGACGTAGATGTCATCACCGTTTTTGATATTTTCATTAACGGCCATGTTGGGATTTTCTTTTTTGGCGTTGCCTAGAATTTTCACCACTCGACCAATGCTGGGGTCTGCCTGGACGACAGGGGCGACCACCAACGAACAAAGAAGAAAAATGATTTGAAAATTCATCGGTCCTGCTCCTATGCTGAAGGGCTAAAAATATTTGGTAAGTGTATTGTAAATGAATTATCAAAAATTACCATAAATCAGCTAATTGCGAGAGAAAAGGTCAACTCGATAATAGTTGCCAATGGGTGCAGTTATCTCTGGATAACACTTTGATTTTAAAATAGAATTATTTTAACTGAAGGCCATCTCCTCAAAACAATGGGAACTTAAAAATTAGAAGATGTTTTCATTTCCAGACATTTGCAATCGTATTGTTGTCACTTTTGGTTACGCTGCCAGGGCCCGCACGGTCCTCAATGGAATCCGAGTATCAGGAAATTAGACTGGCGAAGGCCGAATTATTGATGGTGGATAACAAAGAGAAAGAGGCCCTTAATCTGGTCAAAAAAAATATTGTGGGTGCAAAAAATTTCCATCTGCCATCCTACTTGTTTGTCGCCGAATGGTTTTACAAGAATAAAAATTTTGATTCCACCTTTCAGGCATTGAAAATCGCTTTGAATAAATCCGGTGGTGAGAAGATCAACAACATCGTTGGACACAAGAATTTCGAAGAAGGTCTGCGAAGATTGCCCGACGCCTCCTCGCGGGCCCTTGAACTTTCTTTTAATATTGCTCAAAAGTATTTTACCATCGCGCAAACCAGTAAAGGTGAGGACGAGCAAAAATTTGAACTTTTCGAATTGGCCCGTCGTTACTTTAGCGTCTGTGCGCACTTCAATTACTCACCGGGGTATCCTGAGTATTTTCTGGGAATTATTGACACCGAACTAAAGGACTATGGCAGCGCGGTCAATCAATTCCTTGCGGCCAAGGAAAAGATTGGTCAAGAGCAAGTGGACGATAACGACCTAATCTCGGGCGTGGATTTCTATCTGGGCAGCAGTCTGATCAATCAGGGACAGCAAGATGCCGGAATTTTATATTTAAAAACACTTTATAATTCAATGAGTACCAACGAGTCCTGGAAAAACTACGCGGATATGTACTTCAAGGCCCTGGCCAATGAGCTATTCTCGGTCAGCTTTTCCGGCGGTCTGCAATATCATCAAAATATTCATCAGCTCAATAATACCGACCGCCAAAGTATGCCACTATTAAAGTCGGAGTATGGGAAAGTGCCGGGGGCCTACAGAAATTTGTGTGCCAGTGCTTATTACTACTCGGGTATGGGGGCCAAATGGTCCACCACCTTTATCATTAACGGTATTAACTTAACCGCTGTCGATCGCGAGCAGAAAAACCGGGATTTTACCTCAGTGGGAAGTTATCTTCTTTTGCAGGCGAATCACTCGGAAAGCACGGTTCCCGGCATCACCTTTTCCTACAGCAGAAGCTTTTACCGGCCTTTTAAAGATGCCGAGACTCAAAACTATCAGACGATTATTGAGATGAATCCCCAGTTCAACTATCTCACCAAAAAAGGTATCTCGACGTTTAAACTACAGCTCAGTCAAACTCGGGATATCTATGCGGATCAGCTCTACAAGGTGGGACCTTCCTTTAACTATGTGCCGTTGTTTAAAAAAAAATGGTTGGCCCCCAGTTTTACTCTGGCCTCCTCCTATAAAGAAGAGTCAATTCCCTATGATCCTTCCATGTCTTTCTCCGCCACTTTGACCAATCATGCCGCCCTAGGGCGCCTGGGAGATCTGTTTTTAACGGCGGTGTTTACCAAAAATACCAACGACGCAGCTTACTATGATTATGTTGAACACACCTATGAGCTACTGTGGAGCAAGGCCATCAGGTTATTAAGGGGAGTGGTGTTTTCTTTCTCGGTGAGCGATTACCGTCGCCAGGATGAGTTACCCACGACAATTGAAGATCAGACTGCCGAAGCCAAGCTGAGCTTCTCGTTCTAAAAAAAGGTGATTACAGAATCTTGCGGCACTCAAGATAATAGCGTTTCTCATTGGCCTCACCCATGGAAAAGGTTTTGCGGGGTAAAACGCCGTCGAGGAGAACGGTCTTAAATAGGTCATCTTTATTCATGGATGGTAAGTACAGGCCGACATTCGAAGCCCGGGCCCCAAGCTCACAAACCACGTCATCGCCATGAACATAGTCGATACTATGGGCACCACCCGATTTCATAAAGGGGTCAAGAAATTCCTGGATCGTGGCGACGGGAAGATTTTTAGTGGGGCGGGCGAACTCCAGAATGCCATGACCTTGAGCTGTGATAAGTCCAATCCTGTGCGTGGTATCTCCACCCACCCTGGCCATCATGAGTTCACGACTGCAGTTGATATAGGACACTGAATCTTTAAAGGTCTCTTTAAGGGACGTGAGGAAATCGCCCTGAACGTTGAAGAGCACGCGGTGAATTGGTTCAAACTCCAGACCCTCATCATGCACATTGACCAGCTCCACCAGGGCATAACGGGCAGGGTGCTCGCTGATTTGGGCGGGAGGCAAGGTTTTCTTCAGGTTTTCCCAGACGGCCTTGGCCGTTGCCAGTGAATGATTACCATCTCCAACGGCATAAAGAAGAACGGGTTGGTCGGCGGTGAGTCCGTAGCGCTTCCTGAAGCTCTCAGGATTGGCCAGTGCTGCAAGGGCCTCTTGCATCCTGGCCGCTCTGGCGGCATCGACGGCGTAACCACAAATGTGTCCGCCCTTCATCATAAGTTCTGTATTATAGAGAACCTTGAGCTGTCCTTTTGCGGCCGTAATAGGTTTGATCACCGTATGCTCGGGATCATCCACCAGGAGCATGATGTGGGGCACTTCCAGGGGGGCCCCTTGGCGAATTCGCACCCTGGGTGGAATGCGATCGAGGATCGTTCCCTCGGTGGCACGGGTCAGGCTATGCGGGCCTTTATTGTAATCATAATGTTCCAGATCGGCGGCGACCATGATGCCCATTCTCGTTCTGGTGCCATGCGGGGTCACGGTGGAGCGCTCAACCAGAATAAAACCTTTGTGCTCTTTAAACAGTCCTCGCTCAAGATAATCGCGCATACTTTTTTGTATGCGTGCGATTCGAACTTCATCGTCCTGTCCGAGCCAGACTTCGGGAAAAATTAGGTTGTTGGTGGAGGGGGCATCACCCACAAACTTTTCCACCTCACGCCAGTATTCCGGTTGGCCGGTATATTGATCGCAGGCCACCACCGCCCATTTGTTCAGATCAATATCTTCTTTGGGAAGAAGGATTACAGGTTCTTTTACACCGATTGTGTTCATGGTTGAATCCCCTTAATAATCAAGTCGATTATCATCATCAAGGATAACTTGCTTAATACAAAGGTGACAAATATTTAGCGTTCAGGCGGCATTTTTGATGACAGAGGCCGTCCTTTGACCGTTTTTAACCTGATGAATAATATTTTTCACATCCTCGGGACCCAGTTTGAGTTGGCGGGCGGCACTATTGAGGTGCTTCAGTTCCTTGGAGGACAAGTGGCCGTCGATCATGGCGAGGGAAGTGAGAAGATAGAGATCGTCGGTAGTGAGCTGGAGGGGAAGGGGCGACATATTTTCTCTTCCCTGATGGAAAAGTTGAGTCATGGTTTCCTCGCTCAGACCTTGCTTTTTGCCCCAGGCAACCAGAAAGCGGTTTTCCTTGGCCGACAAACCGTCCTCCATAAGTGCCAGTTTGACTAAGGTTAAAAAAGAAAGCTCACCTCGCTTGCCTTCAAAGCCGCTGCTTTCAAGGAACTCCCGGGCACCCGCCTTGGTTTTTTTCTGGCTCCTAAAGAGAGCGAAGGTCATGAGCACCACCCCGGCAATAATCGGAATGGTAATTTGGGGATTGTTATAAATCATGCTCAGAACCATCGTCGAGCCGCCCACGAGGAAGGCCAGGACCAAACTCGCCCCCCAGACCCCGAAGCTTACAATAGACCCAAGGACAGGGAGATCGATGAGCACGTGCAAAAATTTTTCTAAGCAGAAGCAAAAGCCGAAGAAAAGGGCCAGCATGCCCAGCCCACGGATCAGCCATTTGAGCATTTTGAAATAGCTTCTAATTTTTTCCAAGGCCACAAGGCGCGGGCCGTTCACCAGATGGTGGAGAATGGCATCATTCAGAATGAACTCGGACACCAGCGATTTTTTTATCTTAAACTGCTTGGCCACTCCGCGAGAATTTTCCAGCTTACCAAAATAGGTCGCCGTTTCTTCCACCGGAATACCGTCATAGTGAACGCGTTCATCGCCGAGCTGATCATCATTGGAGAGTCGGCGGTAGAGATATTGTCCGTCTCCGGACGACAGACCTAGATTCTTGGCCTGTGCGGTCAGGGTAAACTTCTGAAGGTCGAGTGGAATCGTGGTGTCCACAAAATGAATTTGCTGTGGGGCAATTGGCAAACTGTCGATCTTGTATTGCTCAGGATAGAGGGTGGCATTGGTAAGTTTTTTAACCAGCCCGCGATTGCGTGAATTATTATCGATGGATGAATACCAGCCCAGAGTCCACTTATCACGATTTTTGCTGGTGGTTTTGTTCCATGAATAGATTTCCGTGCTTCGTAAAATTTTATGATACCCCTCAAATTTGCCCACATATTCCTCGAAAATAGGAGAGGCAAAATTGCGGCCGGTATAGGAAATCGCGGCATCAGAATTCGGCCGATTGAACTCTGAACGGGAAACAGCAACGGACTCTTTCGCGGCCTTGGAAAAATCAAAACGCCCCTCATTTTCCCAAAGACAAAGTACGGCAATCACAATGAGGCCGGGAGGTAGTAGGTAACTGACAATGATGCTTTCTCCCTTTTTTGATGCCGTGGCCACCCGGAACCTCCAGTAAGAACGTGATTGCTCTTCTTATCGATGGCAGTTGAAATTTATTTAGTAAAATTAATTACCGTACAAAAACAGAAAGGTACTGTTTTTTCTAAAACTCCTACCGACAAGAGATGGACCAGTTCGGGAGTTTGCTGAATGAAATTCACGTTATTATTTGCATTCATAGTTACTTTGGCCGGTTTCGGATATTGGGCCGGGAGCTTTTTTCAGGCGACGCCGGAGCAGGGCGTGCCAGTAGGTCGTGCCGGAACTGAAGGGACCGTTGATGAGAAGTCGGCTGCCGCTATAAACAACCGTGCGCCTGCAGGCCAGCTTGCTTCCACAGCATCTTACTTGGAGCTTAAGCAAAAAATTGCGCTCTCGGAGCAGGATAATATCTTCTTAAAAATGTTCGCCCATGCCAATCTTGGTGCTGAGCTTTTTTGGCTGAATAAGATTAATGCCGAGGAAGAATCCCACCCTGAATACCAAGGTGCCAGAGAAGATCTCATGGCCCGTCTGCGGGCCCAGGCCAAGAAAACCCTTGAAGGCATCGCCGAGTCCTTAAAACAATTTCCTCCCATGGCCTATCCGGTGGAAAAATTGCGCTTTCTCAAGATGGCGTCGCTGTGTGAAGGTTATCCTGAACTGCAAAAAGAAATCGCTCTTAGCATTTTGGAAAAGGAAATCGTTCCCAAGCGGCCCGATGCCGGCACGGCCAAGAATGAAGCCGAGCTCAATCTCGCCCTCTCCACTACCATGGCGATGAATGTGCCTCTGACCGCTCACGCCCTCTATCTTGGAGTGACGGAAAAGAATGAGGCCTGGCTTGGCACCAAAGACGCCATTTCCAAGCAAGTTGAGCCCTGGGTTCAGTCTAAAATGGCCCAGCAGTATCTGGATAAATATCCTGGCGAGAAAGAGGTGATTCGATCGGACTTAGAGGCGCTCCTGGGAAAGGCCGCCACCACCGCGCCGTCGGCCTTGGATTCGGTCCACGATGAGACGGCGGCGCCAGACCTGCCAGTGGAGTTTGTAAAAGAAAGTACGGAAAATCAACATGAGTAGATGGCTTATTGCTGGTACTGGACTGTTGGCCCTCCTGGTGGGATTTTATCTCGGGCAAAGACCGAAGGCCGTTGCTCCGGAATCTTTTGAGAGGGATGCGGTGGTCGCGGTCGAGACTCCGACAGTTTTGCCATCACCCACACCTTTGGTCCAACCATCGGCAGGCGCGATAAAAACCTTTCAGGTGCCGCCAGCACCTGAGGTCGAACGCCGGGTCAAGACCCTCACCCCCGAGGTGCGGGGGCTGATGGAAAAAAATAAACTGATGAACTACTTCCAGCGCCTGGCACCTCACTTTCCTGAAGATGAAAGTGGCCAGAATCTCCTGGTGATGACGACCTTCCTCGAGATGCATGAGCAGGCAGGGACGATTGAATCGAAATTGGTCGACGCCAAGATTAAGGAACTGGAGGCCAACCCGGAAGAGACTATGCTGGCCCTGGGAGTGGTCATGCAGCGAATGGGCCATCACTTCCCCGAGGAAAAGCAATATCTGCTGCAATTTACCGCCAAGCTGGATGTGCCGGACGAGGAAAAGGCCGAGCTCTTGGTGGCCGAGGCCAAGCGTCCCTTTGATGCCAGCGAGGCCTCAGGAAAAGCGCGTTTTAATCCCAGCATGGCGCTGTTTGTCCTGGGCAATCTCTATCAAGGCAAGGAGAAACATTTGTATCCCATCTTAAAGGATATTTTGGCCGCTCACAAAGATCATCCGGAAATTCAAAAGATCGTCATCCATGAGTACGGGCGCTTTGATAGCGCCCGCTCAGAGCAGCTTTATAAGGAATCAGGTTTTGCGCCCTGAGCGCTTACCTGGATTGAATCCCATTGGTGTGATCAATAATTTTCACCCGATCGTCGCTGCGATAAACATAATGAGTTCGGCCACCGTAGGTTCGACCGTCGAGGCGGATGCCCAAAATTTCCAGGGTCGAGAGATTGGAGAGATAGGTGAGCGTGCGGTTTTTCACCACCGCGCCCCATGGGTCGAAGGTGGTGACATTCACGCCATTGGCGGCATCATAGTAGTAACCGTTCAAGGCAATGACGTGCCCGCCGTCGCGATTATAGTTGCACAACTTGGCACCGAGCACATTGGAGCAAACTTCCTTGTAATGTCCATAAGTCAAAATTTGCACCTCACTGTCCCAAACTTTTGAGCGAACGAAAGTATTGTTAATAGTGTAATCTCCCGCATTGTTCACATGGCCCGAGGCCCCGGGAAAATCTCTCTCCCGTTCTTGAAATTTTTTAATATTTGAACCGCTGGTGCCGCTGGTGGACGAGGTGTTCATAAGGATACCGAAGTTTTTAATACGATCAATTTCGCTCTTATAAACAAACTTGTTATAGGTCCAGTAGGGATCACTGGGCGAGGTACTGCTGCCGGTATAATAGCTTATGCCTCCGTAGGTCAGGGCCGAGAGGCCCATGGCGGCTGACGTCGGACCGCAATGCATGTCGCTGACCAAGCGCTGATTATAGAGTTGCATGTCCTTGTAAAGGCAACCATTGGCGGATGAGGACCAGGTACAGTAGAGACGGTTGGCGGCCTGTGCAACGGAGAACGTGAAACTTAAAAGCAAGACTGTCGTGGTAAGTTTAAAGGTTCTCATCAGCTTAGCTCCCTTCTTGAAAACTCCCTACAAACCAACATACGTCCCGATTCATGAGTTTTTTTTTGTTTGAGATTCACCCAGTTTAGGGGGCATTCACTTTTCAACCTAGTAAAAAAGTCAAATATTCCACAAGTCCCCGTAACTTTGGGCAGCTTTGCCGGCGACCTGCAAAAAAAACTGCCATGAATCTGTGGCATTTTCATTCGTCGGCATGATATGACCCAGCGCCACCCAAATTTATATGGAGATGAACCCATGAAATCTATTCTTGTTGTTTTGGTTGTATTTCTCACTCTGAACACCCAGGCCGCCGATTTAACGCTTTCGGAGAATCAAGGGCGCGATCAGATTAACGCCGGAACCGTCCGAAGCGTGGTCTTAAATTATCTCCTGAAAGAAAGTGGTCCGACCTATCACTTGCAAATCTCAAGTCGCGTGGAAAATACGGCATTTGTGTGGAAAACCTACTGGCAGTTTCCGACCTATGCCGACGCGCTGGCAATAAAGGAAAAGCTGCTTGCGCCGGGCCGGTTCGCCTGCCAGTCGAGACCTTTGCCCACTAACCCTGATGTGAAAGAAATTTTTCAGTGTTTTCTCTAAACGCTCTCCTCTGCTGAAAGTTTAAAAAGCTTGCAATTTGCTCTAACATTTTCGGGCGGTATAATTTAGCATTTAGCTGTTGAAAAATAGTAGAACAGAGGTTCAAACAGCATGCTCAATATTCATGAGGTGGTCAAAACCTACCTGGGGAAGACGGCCGTTACCGCCCTCGCCGGGATTAATCTGCGCATTCATCCAGGCGAAATGGTCGCCGTCATGGGCCCCTCGGGCTCGGGAAAATCAACCTTGCTCAACCTCATGGGCGGGCTCGACGTTCCGACCTCAGGAGAGGTGATCGTCTCGGGGACAGACCTCGCCAAAGAAAACGAGAAAGAGCGCTCTCTTTTTCGCCGCTCGAAGGTATCGTATATTTTTCAGGCCTACCATCTGATGCCGACCTTGAGGGTCACGCAAAATATTGCCCTTCCCCTTCATCTCGCGGGTGTGCATGCGCGAGAGATCAACCTTCGGGTGACGCGTGTCTTGCGCGAGGTGGGGCTTGAGGCGAGGGGAGAGCATCTGCCTGATGAACTCTCGGGAGGAGAACGGCAGCGGGTTGCCATCGCACGGGCGCTGGTGACCGATGCCCCCTTGCTGCTGGCCGACGAACCCACCGGAAATCTGGATACGGTTCGGGGCGAGGAGATTTTACAACTGCTTAAGAAAATCAACCGGGAACATGGCACAACCATTGTCATGGTCACCCACGATCATCACGCGGCCTCCGCCTGCGCTCGCCTGATTCGACTGCGCGATGGCAAAGTCGAGGGGGATACCGCCCATGACAAGGGTCAAGGAGTATGAAGTTTCTCCTGCGCACCTTATCCCTTTCCTACGTAAAAAGACATCTCGGGAAAACGCTTCTCACGCTCCTGGCGGTGGTGGTGGGCGTTGCCACCTATAGCTCCATCAAGAGCGCCCAGGGGACTCTGGTGCGAGGAATAATTTCAACCATTGATCGGGTGGCCGGAAAGGCCCACTTACAAATCACCATGGTGGGGGGAGTGCCCGAGGAAGTGCAGGAGCAGATCCGCGAGCTGCCCGGGATTCGCGCCACCTCGCCGGTGATTGAACAGATCGTCACTCCTGAGCAAGGGGAGCTGGGAAGTATCCTGGTGATCGGCATCGATCTTCTGGGTGATCGAGAGATGCGTGAGTATGGATTTGAGGGGGAGGATGCCGATTTAGATGATCCTTTGCTTTTTCTTGCCCAGCCGGATTCGGTTATTTTTGCCCGCCAGTTTGCTGAAAAGGCCCACTTAAAAATTGGTGACAGTATTTCGCTTCAAGCGCCCAAAGGTCTAAAGCGTGTAGTGGTTCGCGGATTGCTGACGCCCAAAGGATTTGCCGAGGCCTTCGGTGGCAACTTAATGGTGGTGGATGTCTATGCCGCCCAGGATCTCTTTGGGCGGGGACGGCGCTTTGATCGCCTGGATGTCAGGCTGATGGAAGGCACCAGCGTGGCCCAGGGGATTGCTATCCTGGAGAAGTTTCTGGGCCCCGCTTATCGCATTGAAACGCCAGCGAAGCGCGGAGAGCAGATGGAGAAGCTGGTGGCGAACTTCGTTGCCGGATTTAACTTTTCCAGTGCCCTGGCCCTTTCCATTGGAACGTTTCTCATCTTCAACGCCTTTAATGTGGCGGTCAATCGCCGGCGCCGTGACATTGGAACCTTGCGCGCCCTGGGTGCCACGCCTCGGCAGGTACAGCTACTCTTTCTCTCAGAGGCCTTGATTATCGGTCTTCTGGGCGGCGCCCTTGGCTGTATGGCAGGGACGAGTCTTGCCCAAGCTTTTCTTCAGATGATGGGACAAACCACCGAGACCATTTATGGCGTCACCAGCTCAGGTGCCGTTCGTCTGCCACCGGAGATTGTGGTGCAATCTATTATTCTTGGCATGCTGGCCTCTTTAGTGGGGGCGTGGGGGCCGGCCTTAAATGCCTCGCGCGTTTCTCCCATGGAGGCCTTTGCCCGCGGGGTGTTTCAGACCCAGACTCCCAGTAACTCTCGCCTTCGAATTGGTGCCGGCCTTCTTTTCTTGGCCAGTGCCATCTTTCTTGGTCTCCACCCCTTCTTCGGGGGTAACGCTCTTATCTTTTCTGTGTTGGTGCTAGGAGGAATCGGAGTGGTTTTTTTAGTGGGGCCGCTTTCGCGCAGGCTGCTCCTCTCGCTCGTCCCCCTGATGAATCGGGTGACCTCTGTCGCCGGCCTTCTTTCCAGCGACGCTCTGCTTGGCAATGCCCGGCGAACTTCAGGTACCATCATGGCCATGACGCTTTCCCTCTCCTTTGTGCTTGGGCTGGGTGGATACATGGGGTCTTCGCGAAAGGCCCTCATGATCTGGATGAACGATGCTTTAACCAGTGATCTGTTCGTGCGCGCCTCGGCCAACTTCAACCGTCCTGATTTTCTTTTTCCCAGCACCCTTAGAGCGGAGCTGCTGCAGGTGCCGGGAGTGACCAGCGTCGAGAGCTATCGCGCCATTCATCCTCTCTACGACGGCCATCAGATCCTGATCACCTCCATTGAGATGCAGCCAATTATGGAGCGAATCAACTATGAGTTCATTCAGGGAAATCCCCAAAGCATGCTGCGCGGACTCACCGAGGAAGGAAAGTGCGCCGTCTCCGATAACTTTTTTCGCCGTCATAAGTTAGGGGTAGGGCAGCAGGTTGAGCTGGCGACTCCAAGTGGAAAGATGAGATGCTCCATTGCGGCGGTGGTTCGTGATTACAGCTCTGATCAGGGCAGTATCCTAATGGATCGGGCCCAGTTTATTAAAATTTGGAAGGATGACCGCGTGGATATTTTTGACGTCTCGGTCGCCCCGGGAGCTGAGGTGGGAAAGGTGCGCGACGATATTCGGCGAATGTTGGCCGGACGTTTTCCGGCGCTGGTTTCCACTCGTCAGGAATTCACCGCCGAGATCAGCAAGGCGGTGGATGCCTTTTATTCCTTAACTCAGGTCACCGTTTTCCTGGCGCTGATTGTCGCCTTCCTGGGCATCGTCACCGCCCTTCTCATTTCGGTGGCCGAGCGAACCCGCGAGATTGGAATCCTGAAGGCCTTGGGGGCATTACCCGGCCAGCTTGCTCGCAGTATTATCCTGGAGGCGCTGCTTTTGGCGCTGGTCGGTCTGCTTTTATCCATTCCGGTTGGCAATCTTTTGGCGGCATTTTTGGAAGGGCCCCTGGCCGAAATTTTTACCGGCTGGGTGATGCCCCACTTTTATCCCTGGGATATTTTGCTGCAGCTCCTGATTGCTCTTCCGATTGTTTCAATGTTGGCAGCCTGGTTGCCTGCAATTCAGGCAGGGCGAATGAAAATTACGGAGGCGATTGAACATGAATAAATTTTTACCAATCCTCACTCTTCTCTTTGCCACAGCTATCCGTCCCGCTTGGGGAAAGGCGGATGCGCGGGAGCTTCTTAAGGAATCTGAAAATCGCCATCGCACCCGTTCCCAAGAATACGCCGGTGAGCTGACGGTGGTGAACAAGGAGGGCAAGGAGCGAAAAAAAGGCTGGAAAAGTTATCGCGAAGGATATGCCGGGGATGCCAAAAGTTTAATTCGCTTCACCAATCCTCCCGAAGTCAAGGGCGTCGGCTTTCTGTCTCTGGCCCGTTCGGGCGGACAGAGTCCGGATCAGTGGCTGTATCTTCCCTCCATGAAACGCGAGCGACGAATAGCAAGTCAAGATCGCGACGCCTCCTTTGTCGGTACGGATTTTAATTATGAGGATATGGAGGAGTTTGACCATGCCAAGTATGAGGTGTCCTTGGAGAGTGAGCAAAACGTGGACGGCCTTCCTTGTTACGTCATCAAGGCCACGCCTTCGGACAAGGCCGGCCCGTCGGTGTATGAAAAGAAGATTCTCATTTTGCGCAAAGATATTTTGTATCTGGTGAGCGAGGACCTGTACCGGAAAGGAGATTCCACCCCCTCAAAAAAATTCCGGCAGTCGGAGCTGGAGCAGATTGAAGGGCACTGGGTGGCGCGAAAAATGGAGATGAGTGATCTCAAAAAAGGCAGTAAGACTACCGTGCTTTTGAAGGAAATTGTCTTTGATAAACCCCAGGCCACCAAGCGCTTTACCCTTCAGAATTTAAATAGGGAAGGTGGAGAGTGAGACTCGGCCCGCTCATATTATTTTTTTTCGTCAGCGCCGTCGGTGCCCGCGAAAATTCAGGATATGCCCAGCTGAAGGGCTCCGCTTTTTTGAAGCAATCTGAAACTCAAGAGTCAGACGCGCAGGGATGGGGCACGCTTTATACCAAAAGCGAAGATAGATTGGGGGAGGCCCAGCTCACCGGAGCGCTTCGCGCGGAATACATTTCTTCCGATATTCAGGGGCCGGTGTTCTTCGATCCGCTTGATCGTCGAGTTCGTCGAGCACCTCTGGCCCTGCCCGAGTTCTGGCTGCGAGTTCCTCTCACCGACTCGTGGGATTTACAAGTCGGACGCTTTCAGCTGGGGTGGGGGAAAACCGACGGCCATTCCCCCGCTGATATGTTTCTTCCCCGCGACCTTACCAACCCTTTTGGCGATGAGAAGCTCCCCATTTGGGCCGTGAGGCTGAGTGGAGAAAAGGCGGTGCTTCGTTATGAAGTTGTCGTCTCCCCGGTGACAACTCCCTGGCGTATCCCCGCCCTTGGCACCAGACAGGCGCCGCTTTTATCCCGCGACATTCCTAAGGGAACTATTTTTAATGAGCTCGAATCTCCTATTCCCGATGGAGGTTTTTCGGCCCTGCGACTTCTGGCCACCATTGATGATTGGGACCTTGGAGTTTGGGGGAGGGCCGGCGTCCGACCTGCACCCATATTAAATTTCAGAAGTGACCTGGCCTATTTAAGCCCCTCCGGTTTGGTAATTCCGGTCGAGCGACGTTATGCCCGCGAGGAGGCGGTGGGCGTCGAGGCCTCACGTCTGGTTGGAGCGTGGGTCATGCGTGGAGAGGTCGCCGCATCGTATTCCGGCGATCACGAGTTGGGCGACGCGCTGATCGCGTCCGTGAGTGGCGAAAAAAGATTTGGCGACAGCACGCTGCTTCTGACCCTTGCCGATAATGCCCGCAAAACGCCCGTTGATCCGGTACTGCTCTTTGACCGATCGATTCTTCCCGCCTTGATCTCGGCCTGGAATCGCACGGAAGAATGGGGCGAATGGAAATTGGTTTTCACTCTGGGGCTTAACCGGGGTGATGGCCATCTCAAAGGGGAAGTCGGATATAATCTTAACGACGTTTGGAAGCTGACCGGTGGGGCCGAATTACCCTTTGGTTCTGAGCGAGGGCCCTTCGGCGGCCTTGCTCAAAATCGGCAGGTCGCCGCCACCCTCCGGCGAAGCTGGTGAGCTTAGAGATTGAAGATCAACTTCACAATTAATAAGCAAACGATGAGAGTGAGAACAGGTTTTACAATTTGATTGGCCTTCTTATTGGCGAGGTGGGCCCCAAAAAAAGCACCGACGGCCATCCCCGCTGTCATCAAAAGACCAACCTTCCAGTGAACAAAGCCACCGCTGGCGTAGGTCGCCAGGGCGACGCCGGCCGAGAGGGTGTTGGCGAGTTTGGAAATGGCCAAGGCGACAAAGAGGGGTAACTTGACCGCATAGAGCAATCCCAGCAGCATAAAAGTTCCACCCGCCGGGCCGAAAAAACCATCGTAGAATCCGCTGAGGATTCCGGTGCTGATAAAAATCCAGGGGGTAATTTTATGCTCCAGGTCCTCATGAATAAATTTGTCTTTGTTCCACACCACCAGCAGGAGGAGCGGGCACAGGATGATCAAAAGGATTTTGAAATAATCAACCGGCAGATAAGGTGCGCAGGAGCTTCCGAGAAATGAGCCGGCACCCACCAGTAAGACGAAGCTCATACCTTTGCCCAGCTGAAGATGGCCTTTTCGAGCATAGATAATAAGCGCGGTCAAGGCCCCCACCGTTCCCACGATTTTGTTGGTGCCGATGGAGTGAGGCCCCGGCATTAGATAAAGACTTAATACCGGTAACGTGATGAGACCACCACCCCCGGCGATGGAGTCGATGAACCCTGCCACCAGACCGGCAAAAATTAAGAGAAATTCCACGATAAATTTCCTTTAGAATGCAAGCGTGCTAGAATTGCTCATTAATTATATTGTCCTGGAGTAGATATGGGTAGAGCTCGATGGGGTCTTCATTTGTTTGTCCTTCTATTTGTGATTAATCTTTCTTTGGCGGCCGATAGTAGCTCGACTCGTCCGGGAAAGTTCCGAAAAAAATCCAATGCGGCCGAACGAGAGGCCGTGCGTGAGCAGGAGAAAAAAGAAACTGACAGTCAAGGTGCTCATAAGCAGGCCTACGATGACGCCTTCTCGGCCATTAGCGAATGCAGTGTGATCCATAAGGCGCAAAGTCCTGCTGGTTTAGAAGAGCGAGTTGTCTCCTATAAAAAGTTTAAGCAATCAGCGCTGACGACCTTGCCAAAAATCACTCAAGATGACCTTACAACTTCCATGACAGTTTCGGGAGAAAGCACTGAGCTGACCAAATCGATAGGTGACTGGTTTGCTTTTTGCGATAAAACCATGACTGAGAAAATTGCCAACATCAGCGCTAAGGTAAAGGCAGACGCGTCCAACGAGGAAGCGGATAGCAAAAAGCGCAAGGAGATGAATGACCGAATACGGCGGGAGCAGGAGGCCAAGTTCAAGGCGTTGGTGGCGGCAAGTAAGGGCGATCGCAAGCGCATCCTTGAATCCAAGGGATACCTCCCAAGCTGGCCCCGTTCGGGAGACTTGAAAACGGCTCCTGTTTGGAAGTGGGAAATCAATATCACGCAACAGGCGATACGCTGTGAGATGTTTCAATTTGCCGGCCTCAAATTGAAGAGCACCACAACCGATTTAGGCGCCTGTCCTTAAATTCGTTTTTTCATCGACTCAGGGCCATGCTGGTGGGTAAGAATTCGCATCCATTCCAGAAGTTTGCCGTGGTCATTTTCAAAGCGCAAAAGACCTGCCGACACCAGCACCATTCCATAGCGAAGTTTGGATTCTTCTCCACTTCGCGGCGGGCCTGAATGCAGAATCTCTTCCAGCGTTTTTTCCAGCTGGTCATACAAGGCGCTGGCCCCCAGGGAGTTCATCGCGGCAAAAAAGGCCCCGGGAATTTTGGTTTTAATGGAGGCGGTGTACTTCCTGAGCGCATGACTAACTTTGCCTCCTGAGAGTAAATCTGCCGCCTGCAATTCCAGCTGATAGGCATGAAGCTCATCCTGGAGCCAGGCCTCATCATCCTGGGTGGAGTTCCTGCTCGCCTCCTCGAGATGCGCCAGCTCATGCAAGAGCACCAGTCCCGCCCACAATGGGGTTGTGGCATAATCATAAAGCCATAACTGCGTTCCCTCTGTCCGCAGGTTGAAGCCCTCGGCGGGAGTGGTCTGAAATAAAACGATCACGGTGGCCGCCTCTTCGGCAGGAATTGTTTCCATCACATAGTTTGTCGTGCCATCGGCATTTTTAGAGAGGATGTGTCCCCAGGCAACCCGTTGGTCATGAAATTCTAAAAGCTCACGAATGCTTTTGAGTGGCGCAATTTTGTGGACGTTCGTCGGCAGGGCATGGCGTATGGCCTCCAGCCCATCCAAAAATGGTTTTTGCACAGCTCGAAACAGGGGAGAAAACTGGGTGGCCGGGGTGATGCTCTCGCTCTCGGGCAAGGCACAGGCGGTGGAGAGACAACAGATCAGAATTATCTGAACAAATCTCTCGGCTACTTTCAAAAATGCTCTCAAATGTCCTCCCCCTGGAGTGTCACTCATGCTCTGAATACCACTACCGATAATACACTCATGTCAACTAAAACACTTGATCGGATTTTTTTAATTTTTATCTCTTTGGCCTTGCTTCTGGCCCTGCTGGGGACCCTGCACGGGATATTAACCGGAATTTTCCAAGCTCAGTTTCAAGTTTTGGCCAGCTGTTACAATATCTTTTCCAATCTCATGTGGGCCTTCTCCCTTGGTACTCTTTTAATTTCCACTTTCTATCAGGCAAGAATCTCAAATTATGTTTTTTTTCTTTCCCTGCTTCTTTTAACCTCTTCCTTAATTTCAACGCCCTTTATTTTTGGTCTGATAGAGCACGTCAATCTTTTTGAATTCATCACTCACTACAGTAACTTTCATTTTCTGATGAGCACCGGCAATACTTTTAAAATCTATTTCTACAGCATAAATTTCTTCCAGCTCATGGTTTGCGCCATGGCCCTTCTGTTGGTGAGATTTGATTCTGCCCGATTTTTCCGTCCTAAGTATTACTCGACAACTGGGCGAAAAATTTTTGTAAATACCGCAGCGGCCGGAGCGGTGTTTGTGGTTTCCATGTCGATCTCTTTGATCAGTCCTTTTTATATCGTGCAAAAAAATCTGGGTTTCAGCATTGAGCAGGGAAATCTGCGCTGCGTGGAAAAAAGTTTTGTCAAAGGTGATAAAAAAATAGTGCTGCTACCCATGGCCCATATCGGAGACGCCTCATTTTACCAGGGAATTGTGAAAGACTATCTTAACAAGGATGCTGTCTTTCTGGTGGAGGGTGTGAAGGATACAAAAGGCTTGATCAAGGGACAGCTCTTTTACGGCACTGTGGCCAAGCAGATGGGAATTTCCGAGCAGAAAAGTGAATTTAAATTTCCCGAGAAAACAAAAATTAAATTTGTCTGGGCCGATGTGGAAACTTCGGAACTTCACGCTGAGACCATAAAATTTATTAATCTCTTGAGTGTCGATAAGCCGGGAGAAACTCAGCTCGGGCTGGCCAGTATTTTGGAGGTTGACCGCCTGATGAAGCAAGATGGTTTCATCCAAATTATTTTTGGTGATATTTTAAATAAGAGAAACGAAAGACTGTTCGCGAAGTTGAACGAAGTTCTTCCCACCTCAAAACTGATCGTCATTGCCTGGGGCGCGGCCCACATCCACGATATGGAAATGCAAATTACCAAAATCGGCTTTCAGAAAAATGAAGAGGTCAAAAGGACCTTGACCGGGCTATGGAAAATACTGGATCGACGTCCCGCCAGTGCCACTCCCTGAACCTGGATTTCGTAATAATTACAGCTATATAGCGTGGTTAACTTACCCCCCTCAATGAGCCGATAAGAAAGGTATGATTTTGCGTCTCGTCGCGCTTCTCATTTGTCTCGCCTGGGTCAGTGCCAATTATGCCTGGGCCACTCATTGTCGCGCGCTCATGTTCAACGGTGCGCCGACCTCGACCTGCGCCGCCGGGCTCAACGATAGCTCTTATGAAATGGATCTCCTGCGCTACTCATCGACCCTCCCACCGGGCTGTCAAGGGACGAAGTTATCTGGCAACTCCGGTGCTTTTCACTGTTTGCGCTTCGATGAAGTCACGCGCGAGGGGCTGGTCCCATCGGATCGGCCTGACGGGGTGGCCACCGTTAATAATTTTGAAAGCAACTTTCAAGAAGGTCTGCGCGATGCCAACTTTACCGGCGATTCCTTTCAGCTCTACATGACTGATCACGGGGGCAAGGGCGCTCGGGCGGGAGATTTTAGCGTCTCGGCCTTTAATCCCAACTCTGATTCTGATCCTTCGAGTTCCAGCAATATGAGTTACTACCGGATGGCAGGAATCATTCGTGCCAATAACGGGATGTCAATTCGAAGTAACGCCGATGGGAGTACCGAAATTATTAACGATGATATCATTCGCCGTTTGACCAACGTCCATGCGGTTCTCGACCATTGTAACAGTGGCGGCGGTCTTTCTCTTCTCATGAAGGCCGGAGTGGATAGCGTTGGCTCCACCGTTTGCGGGGTGGCCGCTGCCGATCAGGATGATTGGAGTTATAGCTCAATGTCCTTGGGAAAGCTGCGCGCTGACTTTCATCGCGAGTTTGGTCGAGCGCCAAGTGATGGAGAGCTACACCGCATGGCCTTGCGCCATGCCTGCTATCCTTCGGTGCCCCAGCTTTCTTCAGACCTTTATCTTAAGGACGTGGTTTTTAGCGCTGCTCCCTATCCCGAAGAAAGCAGTGATTCAGAGAATCTCATTTTCATTACGGGAACAAATTCTCAAGTGAGTCGTCAAAATACCTCTGGCGGAATGTGTTTGGCAGAGGGACTGATCCTGCCTCTCGTTCCCGCCGGCATCACAGAGACTTTCAGGCAGGTGGCCGACGATGGCAATCGTGCCTTGGTGGAAGAGAGAGTGAAGGCCATGAGTGATGATTTTAAAAAACTGCTGGCCCTGGCCGGAGGGGAGAAAAGCTTTTCAAGCTGCGGCACTTTGAGCATCAGAACCCTGCCATGCTACATGCGTAAAATGGATTCGAGCTTGGACGCCATGGATGAGAAGCTGGCCGAAACGGAGCTTAAACATAAAATAGAACTGAACAAGTCTCTGGCGGCAGAGCTTGGAGTGGCGCTTACTCCCGATCTCAGGCGTAGACTTCGTTCCAGCAATCAGGAAACAAAAAGTGCGGCGGCCTTTGACCTGGAGAGCTTAGTGGCGGTTGCCAAGGATAAGCTTCTGAATTTGGAGGCCCGTTCAGATAAGGTCATTCATCATTTGTGTGAAGCTCGGGATACTCGCTGTCGAAACGAACAGGAGGTCTTGAGTGCGGCGGAGGAGCGACTGAAGAATGAGCTGCTGGAGCGCGCGCGCCAGACTGCCTCGTATAAGCAGGAGGAGCGGGCAACCAAAGTTGCCTGTGACGAGCAAAAAACCCGCTGTACCCAGGTGAGAGGTTTGCTCGAAGGGGCCAAGGTCACCTGTCGCGGTCGCTGCGGGCCCTGCCCTGCACTCAGAGTTGATGACAGGGCAACCTTACGTTGCCATCTAGATCAAGACCAATGCCATCGCAGTTGCGACAGTCTTACCTTATGGAGCTTATCGAGTTACGTGAGCGATGCTCCACGGTGGCGCGATTGTGAAGCGTCGCTCGCCGATGGCCTCTTGGAAGATCCCATTTGGGTCATCACGGAACGCACCGGAATGGGGTACCAGTATCCGAGCTGTGGAGAATACGTCCATAATAAGTGCAATTGTCAAAGGCGACGAACCGCTTTTCAGGAGCGGCAACAGGCGCGTGAACTTCTTTACAAGGATCGCGGCGAGGCACCGGATAAAATTCGCAAACTCCTGGACAAGCAACGGTCCATGCAATTTTCCCAATGGGAAAAAGAGGGTGCCTACAAGGCAAAGTTTAAAAATCTCCGTCGCGCCAAGGCCGGCGGTCAGGCCCTGGCGAATATGTTTAAGTTGCTCAGGCAAGGAAAACCTCACCAGCTCAGGGCCTATTCCGAGCTACTGGCCTGTGAGCGGGAAGGAATTCCGGATGGAGAGGAGGCCAGAACTTCGACTCTCACTCCTTCCCGTGTGCGGGATTGTCGATGAAAAATATTTTTTTCCTAGTTTCACTCATCCTATGGTCGTCACGCCTCTGGTCTGTAGATGTTGGAGAGTTTGATTTTACCGGCTGTGGTGTTTACCACGTGATTGGTTTTATTCGACCGGTAATCGACACCAATCAAGAGAAGGGGAAGGTTATTGATTATGTCCTGGAAACCTATCCTCCAGAGCAACCGACTAAGACGGAACGTCATCGCAAGGCACGAACCTTGATGTTTAAGGATTCCTCGCGCCAGGCCCTCATGGAGTTGGATCTCTTTCACGACATGATCGTGGAAGCAGAAATCCAACTCCTGTCCCATAGTAAGGTTTCCAACAATGTGATCTTAAAAAAGATCCAAGGTGTTTCCACCTATCTCGCCTCCAATGATCCCGCCCGGGCGGTTCGCCTCATTAAGGCAAGTCCGTGTAACTAGCCGATGACTATTTTTTCTTTTTATCGGGAGCGGGAGTCGCGGAAGGTGCTGGAGTTGCGGCCGCAGCCGGCTCACTTACTTGTGCCGCAGGGGCCGCATGCATAGGACATTCCTTGCCTTCGCTGCATTTATGGTCGGTGCCTTCGCATTTATGTTGCTTGCCTTCATGCTGGCATTTGGCGGGGTCTCCCTTGCAGCACTCGCCTTTATGCTTAAAGCAGGAGCAACTTGCCACTAAAAACATCAGAGAGAATACGGTAATCATCATTTTCATTTTGAACTCCTAGGATTGAATAATGGAATGTTTGGTATTCTAACATGTAAGTGTTCAAAGTCGAGATTACAAACGGTATCCAAACCATGGGCCTCGGCCCTGGACAAAGACTCTACAGGGGCCGACAGCAGGTGAAGCAGACGCTCAAATCCCCACGGCCCCTCGAAGCAGGAACTTAAAACAGAAAAGAGATTAAAAGAGTCGGCCAGCTCCATGACTTTCATTGCACCGGTGTAACCTCCGAGCGAGGGAGGGCGAATGATGAAGGCCTTGAGACCCAATCTTTTCAGTCGGATCAGATCAAGGTTAGAAGCCAAAGCTAACGGAAGAGATTCATCGAGCGCAAAGGGCAGAGGCAGAACGTCTTGCGTGGGCGCACATAAAATTTTATAAAAATCAACCAAGGGTTCTTCAATATAATCGATGCGTGTTGCAAAGGGCATCGCCGCCAGCTGCGCCAGCTGGTCAGCGCTCAGCTGCTGATTCCCATCAAGGCGCCAGCGAACATCCGGTGCCAAAGCCTCATGCAAGGCCTGGGCCCAGGCGAGTTCCTGTTTAAAATCCAGTCGGCCAAGTTTTATTTTGAGATATTTATATCCTTTAAATTGATTGGCAACAGGAGGTTGTAAGTCGGGAACTATCAGGAGCTGGGAGATCACCTGATGAGGGTAGGGTAACAGCCGAGGCAAAAACAGCCCTTCGATGGCGACTCGACTTGGCCCGGAGAGCTTTTCGAGCTTAAAAAAATCTAGCTGAGTGGGCGGCAGTGTGAAGGGAACATGGCGAACGGTATGCAAAAAAGTCTCCAGCTCTTGCTGGCAAAAATCAATAGTCTCGGGGTGGAGTCCAGGCAGCGGATGCGCCTCACTGAGCAGCTCCTGGCCGGAAGATAAACGTACCTTGAGGAGCAAGATGGTGCGGGTGTGCAGCTTGAGTTTGCTGGTACCAGAGACAATAGTGAAAGGCGTGCGGAAGGGGATTTCTATTTTGGTCATGCTCCAATCAATGATTCGATCAAAGCTCATGAATAGATTCCTCCCTGTCATTATAAAAGATTATAAAACGCCATGGCGAGGTTATACAAAAAAAGCAACTTGCCGGTGAGGGCCAGGGCCTGATTGTGCTGAGGACCGCTAGGCGTGGCGAGACAGATACGGAAAATTTTATAAAAGGTGAAGGGAAGTGACAGGGTGAGAATGAGCACAATACTTTTCAGCCCCCAGGTGTTGCTCCAAATGGTTTGGAAAAATAAGATGAGAGGAAGCCAGAAGGTAATGATGATAAAGCAGGGAGGAAGAAGCCGGGCCTGCTGTTCCGTGAGGAGGGTGGCAAGGGTTAACTTGCCAGCGCGCAGATCACTTTCTCGGTCGCGAAGATTATTGATCGCCATGATGGCGCTGGCCAAAGAACCGCACGAGATGGCATTGGCGATGACGTAAAAATTGAGCGACTGCTGCCATGACAGCGTTTCCAGATACATGGTGCCGCAGAGGGCGACCGGTCCAAAAAATATCAAGGCGAGGACTTCGCCCATGGCGTAATGGGAGAGGGGAAACGGGCCCCCGGTATAGAGGTAGGCAAAGAGAATTGAGATCATCCCCAGGATAAACAAGGGCCAACCGGCACGCACCAGCGAAAGCCCCACTCCGATGGAAAAGGCCAAGGCCAGGCAAGTGAGAAAGGCCATTTTCACCTGCTTGGCCGTCAGGAGTCCTTGGGCCACCACCCGTGCAGGTCCAAATTTTCGATGTTGATCAACTCCACTTTTACCATCGTAGTAGTCATTAATTAAATTGGATGCGGCCTGAAGGAGCAAGGCCACAAGAAACGGCCAGGGGGCCACAAAATAATTGAACTGGGGGCCTAGCGTGTGATGGGCCAGGGCCAGGCCTAAGATGACCGGGCCAATTCCGGCAAAAAGCGTTTTTGGCCGAATGGCCATGAGCAGATGCTTGATCATACCTTTATTGTCTTTAACTGATTGTAGAGGGCGAGATTTTCTTGGGGATTGATCAGGAACTCCATAAAAATCGGGCGTAAGGAATAGACCGCATCTTGGATGGCCTCAGGATATTTTTTGGCCAATTCTTTTTGGGAATTAAGACTGCAACAGTTGATTCCCATACTCTCTGCCATGGGGGCCAGCTTCCAATCATGGGGAGTGGTCATCATCTCCATGGCCTGATCGATATTCGAGAGGCCGAGTAGCTTGAAAATTCCTCCCCCAAAATCATTCGCGACAATGATGACCAAAGGTGCTTTGAGATTTCGAAGTGAGAGAAGTGAATTTAAGTCGTGCATGGCTGAGATATCGCCCAACACCAATGTAATGGGAGTGACGGGTTTTGCCTTCAGGCCGTCCGACGCCCCAATGGCCGTGGCCAGGAGTCCTTCGATACCGCTGACGCCCCGATTGGTGATCACCGATAAATGTTTACTCAGCAAAAGAGAAGTATAAGAGTCAAAAGATCGCACGGCGGTGGAGTTGCCAAGAACCAGGAGACTTTTATCCGGTGCCAACTCGATGATCGTTTTCGAGAGCGCGGGAAATGTTTGTGAGGACTGATGAATGAGGTTCATCTTCTTTTGCACGAAAGGAATAAGGCCTTCCAGCGACATATTTCTTGGCACTAATGGCAGAGTCAGCGCCTGCACAAATTGGTGGGGGGCCTGATGAATTTTGATCCGTGTTCGCAGGGCCGGGTCCTCCATATTTGGAGAGGCATTGACCGCGATCAGCTGAGTTTCGGGATTTTTGTCCAGAAAGGAATAATAATGTTTTGAGGTGACCCGACCACCAAGATGCAAAATATATTGTAAGGCGTGTCGCTTGGGCCACTCCATGACTTCAGGGTGATCGAAGGTGGGAATTTGGCCATGCTGTAAGTTAAAATCAAATTTGAGAGAGGAGGTAACGTCGGCATAAAACGGCCAGGGACATTTTTTTAGAAAATCCAAAATCCCCGAGTGATCCTCATAGTAAGGCAGCTCACCGATGACCACCATCCCAGGTTCGGTGAAGATTCGCTCCATCATGGAAGGCTCCACATTGGTCAGATGTCGAGTGTAGGGCCGTGAGTCGGCCAGGATGTTTTCCGCTTCCAGCAGCATGGCCGGTGGGATGGATTGGGTCGAGCCATCCAACGGTTCGGTAAAACTGATATTAATATGCGAAGGTGCTTTAGGAGTTGCTTGTCCTCGGTGCAAGGCGTGACCGAGTAATGCCGCCCATTCATGGGGCGAGCTGTGCAAGGCCGGAGCGTCGAGAGTCAAGAGGGTCGGTGCCGCGGGGGCCAGGAGATGAGGTTGCTCCAAGGTCTGATTGGCGGTGGCATAGACCAAAGACGCCGGACGATCGGCGCTTAAAATCAGCAGGGAGGTTTGAGATTTCTGAGCTTCCAGAACCGCCGGAAAATAATTGGCCATGGCGGTTCCCGAGGTACACAAAAGGCAAGGTGTTTCACCCGTCACCTTGGCAAAGCCCAAGGCCCGGAAAGCATGAGCGCGCTCGTCAATACCGACCTCAACGGTGATCTTGTCAGTTTTTAACTGATCAATCGCCCACAAGAGAGGGGCATTGCGCATGCCCGGGGAAACAAAGAAAGCGCGAACCTTATTTTTGATCATCTGATCGATAATCAAAAGGGCAAAAAGCTGATTGATGTTTTTTGATTCCGGTACGCTCACGGTGCGACTCCGGAAATCCCAAGGTCTAAGGCGACAAAATTTTTCATCTTATGGGCGGTTTCCTGCCATTCCAATTCCGGATCGCTGGCGCGCACGATTCCGGCACCGGCAAAGACGTGAAGCTTATTTTTCTCACCCAAGGCCGAACGGATGGCGACCAGGATTTCACTGTACTCGGCACTCAAGATGCCGACCGGGGCGGCATAAAGACCGCGCTCATATCCTTCGCCCACGGCAATTTGCTTGAGGGCCCCTTGTCGCGGATATCCCCCGACTGCGGGAGTAGGATGCAAGGCCTTGATGATGGTAAAGGGCGAGAGATTGGTCGGGGTCTCGGTCTGCCAAAGAGAGTGAATATGTTGGACATGGGGTAGCTGCAGGAGTTGCCCGGAAAAAAGCAGCTCTGGCTTGAGTCCCAGGCCGCATAAGTTGGCCTGAATCTCATCCAGCACAAACTTGTGCTCCTGATGATTCTTGGCGGAATGAAGCAGCTCCGAGGCCAAGGCGTGATCGGCCTCATGGGACGTGCCTCGCAAGGTCGTCCCGGCCAGAACATCGATCGCCAGGGTATTTTTATGCAAGCTAAAAAGGCGCTCAGGCGAAAAAGATAGGAAAAACCAATTGGGAGAAAGCTCAAGCCAAAAGATATTGGCGGAAGCATTTTTCTCCTGCTCCAGCCATTTGTCCTCCAGAAGCTGGCGGGGAGAAGTTTCACAGGTAATAGAAAGGCGCCGGGCAAAGACCACCTTCTCACCGGTGAAATTCTCAATCAGGTTGGTCCAAATATTTTTATCCGGGGTCGATTCATGTGAGAGAAAATGACACTGAGGCGCGGTCTCAGAATTTTGCAGGGAGAAAAAAAATTGCAAAAAATCAAAGGGAAGAGTGCTTCGCTCCTGGTATTCAAGGCACTCTGGATGGGAGAGATTGAGTCCGATTTTGAGCTTGCCTTTGCCGTCGCTTGGTCGACGAAAATAGAGGCGTGGGACAAAATAGAAATGGGGTCGGATGCCGTCCCACATGGCCTCTGTTTTTTCCGTCTGGTGGAAAAAAGTCTGACCGCCCATTAAAAAACTATTGGGCTGCCGTTTCATCTGTTCCCAAAAAAGATTTATCTCGCCCTCGGCATGGGGGAGGGTTTTAAAAATTCCGGCGGCGAAAAGATGGGACTGTTGGTGGGAGCTATAAAAATAGGCCTTGGGAAAAATGGGACGGCTGCCCGCCCACTGAAAAAGATCGGGAACAGTCTCGCTCTCCCATTCCAGATTGGCCCAGGCCTCTCCGGCGGAAAGCAGAGGGGCGGAGCGAAGATAATGGGGGAGAGAGGGCTTATTCATGTTTCGCGCTTCCCTCGTAGAGTGTGGCAATTCCAAAGGTGAGGGGGGTGGCGCTGGTGTTTTGCAATCCTGCGGTTTGCATCATCGCAAGAAAGCTCTCCCCGTAGGGGAAATCTTCCACCGTTTTATTTAAATAGGTATAGGCATCCTTGTGGCCGGAGACGAGATTCCCAAGCCATGGCAGGAGATAGCGAAAGTAAAAGTTATACATCAGGCGCACGGCCGGATTGCGGGGCCAGGAAAATTCCAGAATTAAAATCTTGCCGCCAGGTATGAGCGCGCGCTCACACTGCTTCAGGGACTCCAATGGGTTGGAGAAATTTCGGATTCCAAAACCGATGGTGATGAGATCGACACTGTGGTCGGTGACTCCAAGGTTGACGCCGTCACCCAAGCTCAGCGTGATTTGCTTGGTTAGACCCTGCGCCTGAACTTTAGCTTGGCCAATCTTGATCATCCCTTCTGACAGATCGAGTCCGGTAATCTTTGCCAAAGGGCGCTGCTTGGCCAGAGCGATGGCCAAATCTCCCGTTCCAGTTGCCAAATCCAGGGCCGAAATTGGCGTCGACGATGTGCGTTTTACCAATTTTTTGCGCCAGGAACGGTCTATCCCGAAAGAGAGTATACGGTTTAAGAAATCATAGGTGGGAGCGATATCGTTGAAGATCTGATAAGAGTCGCGCTTTCGCACTGTGAGAGCATCGTGTTGCATCGCTTACCTCATCCTGGGAATGGGGTGCGACAATACTCAAGTTTATGTCAGGTGACAACCAACTGGAGGGTGTAAAAAGGCGCTTTTTGATTTACATAAATTGCTCAGAGTGTTACCTAGTGCCATCAATTCTTTGGGTGTATAAACAGTATGTCTTTAGTGCAATTTTTGGCCAATATTCCCCACGATATTCTGAAACGTCTCGGCGACTTGAGTGTGGATGCGCGAAGTGAGAGCTGTCGCCGTGAAATCAATGATCTTCTCCAGCAAACGGTCTTGATTGGCGGTAAAAGATTACGCCCTCTCCTGACTTTTCTCATGGGCCAATTTTTTGGCCTGGATTTAGATGCGTGCGAACTTCCGGCGCGGGCGATTGAGCAGGTCCACGCCGCCTCCCTGTCCCACGACGACGTCGTGGACAATGCCTCGACTCGAAGAGGAAAACCCTCCATCAATGTGGTGGCCTCCAACAAAAAAGCGGTTCTGGCCGGAGACTATCTCCTGGCGAATGTGATTGTTGACTTAGCGACCTTAAATCGCCCTGATGTGGTCAGTGAAATGGCCCAGGTCATTCGTGACTTGGCTGAAGGAGAATGGCTGCAGCTGGATGCCGCTCAGAATCGTGCCTATACCCGCGAAAGCCTGCGCGAGATCGCTTTAAAGAAAACCGCCAGCGTGATGAGCTGGTGTGGGGTGGCCCCGGCGCTTATTCAAAATGCTCCTGCTCCTATGGTGGAATATGCCCGACAGTTTGGGGTGAAGCTCGGCCTGGCCTTCCAGCTGATGGATGATGTGTTGGATTTTCAGGGCCCCGGTCTGAAGGATCAGCTGCTTGATCTGGAAAACGGTCAGGTGAACTCGGTTTTATTTGAATGGCTCGATCTCCATCCCGAACTATTCGCCCGTTACCGTTCGGGAGAATCCATTCAGGATTTGTGGCAGGAAAAGCAATTTAATAGTTCTTTAAATCAATCCTTGTCCACGGCCCTCGTGGCGGTAAGAACGGAGGCCCAGCAACAGTTGGATGAGGCCCGAAATATTTTGAACCTGATGAATAGCGAACTGGGCAAAAATAATCCCACCGATAATCAAAAAAGCTTTAGGGCCCTCGAGTACATTGTGGATTATTTAGGCCAGCGATCTTTCTAAATACTAAGAGTTAAGTAAAAATAACTTTTTGAATTTCCCGAAACCGATCTACAATATTCTCTGTATGGCACAGAAACCAGAATATTGCCGAGTCCCAATTGAGGTGATTAAACGTTACGGTGGTGATTTCCCCTTCGATCTCTACTTGCGGCTCTCCGATGATAAATTAGTTCGAGTCGGGCACGCCAATGATGACGTGAAGGACACGGTGGCCCACTATGTGGCGAAAGGTGTGAAGGAAATTTTTGCCATAAAAGAAGACTATATTCGTTTTGTTGAGCTCATGAACAAAGATCTCACCGCAAAGTTTTTTGATGTTAAAACATCGTCAGAAGATAAAATGGAGATTTTGCAAAGTTCCTTCAGCGTGCTGAAAGAATCTTTTGTCAAAATTGGCGTCTCCCAGGCCTCGGTTACTTTGGCACGGGAGTTGGCCAAAAAATCTGGCGAATTTATTTCGCAACACATGGCCACGAAAGATTTCTTTACCCAATTTAAGGGTAAATGCAGTAGCGAGTATGTGAGATCTCTATTCGTCGGCTCGGTGGTTTTGAATATGTTCGACAACTTGGATTGGAAAACGGACAGCATCCGTCAGCATGTGATGGAAGCTCTGCTTCTGCGTGATATTCTTCTTAGTCCTGAAGATTTTGTCAGCATTAAAGAAATGAGGGACACCCCAAAACGCCTGCTGGGCGAAGTCTACAATCATCCCAAGGCGACCGTGGAGCTTCTCACCAAAGATAACTGTCGCGATTTTAGCCCCGATGTGCTGGTGATGATCGAGCATCATCACGAACGCCCCGACGACAAAGGCTTTCCCGGTGTCGTCAACGAAAACAGTATCCCCATTATGCCTGCAATGCTTATCGTCGCCGACGAATTTATTGAGCGGGTGATTACCTGGGCCTTTGCCCCTGACAGCCGCAGCTTGGCCTTAAATGAGCTGGCCGGTATTTTTAAAAAAGGCAATTTTCGCAAGGCCTTGAATGCGCTGACCGCCGGGATCTAAAAAAAAAGGCCCCAAAATTGGGGCCTTGGTGAAATCTTTTAACCTTCAAATTCTAGAAACGAGAATCAAGTTGTCGGCACATGGTCTGACCGTAGCGATATTGGCCGCACTGACGTTGCGCCTCATCACAGGCATTGCGACGGGCGGTTTCGGCGTCATAGGCCTGACCGGTTCCCTCAAAGGTTTGCAGTAGCCGGGTGTAGTCATAGAGACCGACACGGCACAACTGGGTGAACAGGCGACCAGGACCGGGGCCTGGATTTGGATATGGAGTAGGACCGGGATAGGGATTATATCCCCCATCACTGGAACGGGTAATTTCACAGACGGCATAACGACCGTGCTGCTGATAGCGAATCAGCTCTTGCTGACACTGATAGCGCGCCTGGTGACAGGCCTCGCGACGATCAGCGCCCTGACCATAAAAGTTCTGCACCACACTGCCGTATTGTGTTTTCAAGGCCGCCTCACAGCTGGCGCGTCCGGGATAGGGGTATGGGTTAGGATTAGGAATCGGTCCGGGAATCGGTGTCGGCCCGACCTGAGGGAGATTGCAGCGGTAAGAGCCGTAATCACCACGGTAAGAGCGCCACTGAATTTCCGACTGACACTGTTTCAGAGCGTCGTCACAGGCCTCGCGTAAATCGTAGCCGTTGCCGGTAAAAGTTTGTTGTGAGCGACCGAGCTGATTTTCCAAGAGGGCGGTACATTGAGCATATTGGGCATGGGCCGCAGAAATTTCCAGGCCTGCCAAACACAAGACAAAACCAAAAAGCGCAGTTTTTAAACTACCCATGACATTACTCCTTTGAATACCGATGGATTCGATTTGTTTGACCTTCCCGTAATGGATGAAGTTCTTCAAGATGGCGTGTAAAAATACTGCTCCACCTGGCGCGGTTGTAAGAAAATTGTTTTTTAAAGGTCGTATGATGCGGCGTAAAAACAAGGAGTTGGTGGCCTTTTGGCCCTATCTCAGGGGCGCGCGTGCGCCATGAGGTCAACCAGGCGCTGGAGGTCATCCTCTGAAAGTGAATTGTGTAAAGGTAACACAAGACCAGTTTCTGATAACTGCTCGGCCACCGGGCATGGGGCGAGGTCGAGCGCCCGATAAAGCGGCATACTGCTAAAAGGCCTAAAAAAAGGTCGAATTTCGATAGCGGCGGTTTGTGCCTGTGCACTTAGGCGTGCCCAGGCCTTGACATTTGCGAGAACGATAGGAAATCCCCACGGGACGGGGAGAGTATTGGGATTGGCCTCTTGAAGCCGAATGGGCAGTGCCCGGTCCTGGACCATGTCTTTCATGCGCAGATAGCGCTGCTGGAGTCCTAAGGCGGTGCTGGCAAAATTGTTAAGCTTGGATAACCCCAGCGCTGCCTGATAGGAGGTCAGGCGAAAATTTTGCCCGAGGAGATGGTGAAAATATTTTTCCACGCCCATGCCGTGACTGCGAAGTAGCTGCAAAGTTTCAGCGTATTCCGGGTGCGGGGTCACGACGGCACCGCCTTCGCCGATGGAAAGAGCTTTGGTGGACTGAAAACTAAAGGCACTAAAATCCCCCATGGTACCGACACATTTTCCGCCGCTTTGGGCACCAAAGGCCTCCGCCGCATCTTCGATCACCAGAAGCTTGTGCTGGCGCGCCCAGGCCAAGAGTTCGGGCAAGGGGGCCGAGTGACCGTAAACATGCACGATGACAATGGCCTTGGTCTTCTTGGTGTGCGCTCGCTCATAAAGCTCGGCGGTGGGCATAAAAGTGTGGGGTGAGACATCCACTTGGCGCACCGTGAGCCCGGTCATGAGCGCCATATTAAGAGGAGCGCCAAAGGTAAAGGCGGGAATTAAAACTTCGTCGCCTGGTTGTAATAATTTCTTTTCCAAGGCCGCTAGGAAAATGGCATGAAGGGCCGAGGTGCCGCTGCTCATGGCGATGACCGCATGATTGTGATGCATGTGAGAAAGGGCCGCCTCAAACTGCGCCACCTCCGGACCAAAGGAGAGGTGACCTTTTCTAAGCGTATCGCTGACGGCCTCGATATCGTTCTCACTGGTGCAAGGGGAGGCGAAGTGAATAGGGGAAAGATTATGCATAGAGGTTGGCCCGTAAGCTGTAGTAGTGACGAAGAAGAGTTGTCAGATAGGAAAAGAAACGTTTCAGCGGTTGATTGTCCGAACCTCCCAGGGCGCGAATGCCATGAATCGCGTCGACGCCAATCAGAGGGAAATTTTTTTGATGGGCAAAGCTCAGGAGGCGAAAATAATATTCTCCATGACCGGAGAAAATCTTTTTGAACGGGAGCTGGTGCAGTTCGGAGGAAGGAGCGGCGAAGAGGCCAAAGGTATTATCCCGAGTGGGCAAATTGCAAACCGCCTGAATGAGGGTATTCAAAAACCAGCTGAACAGGCGATGCGCCCAGGTATACTGCGGGTCCAGGTAGTGTGTTCTTTGGGCCACCAACCATCCTGCCGTATCTGGTCGGATTTTAAGAATGAGCTGCTCTAAATCGTGGGGACGATGATTGCCATCGCTGTCCATGCAGATAACCCATTTTCCCTTGGAGAGGATCACGCCATCATGCAGGGCCCGCGCCAGGGATGGTGGGCCAGTTCTTCGGATTGTCTGCACAAACGGCAAGGAAAGCTGATGAGATTCGGGACTGTCATCCATGATCAGAATTTCATAAGCGAACTGATGGAATCTCAAGATCTCGGAAATCGCGGGAACAAGCCAAAGGATATTTGGCCAATCATTTTTGCAGGGAAGGATGATGGACAGATCAGGCGGGGCAGTCATTTCTGTGTTACCATTATCAAAGTCATGAAACGGGAATTATTATTCAAATATTGTACAGGGCCTTGTTTTAAAGAGGAAGCGCTTGATCAAATAATCACTCGCTGCTTTCCCCAGGGCGTCAGTCATTTAAAAATCTTGGATGTGGGATGTCGAAACGGTGAATGGGTGCAGGCGCTCGCCAAGCGTGGTGCTCACGTGTACGGGGCGGATGTTTGTCAGCATTCGTTAAATGAGGCGCGCAGGCGCTTTCCCTTATTGGCCGATAGCTTTGTTCAAGAAAAGGCCCAGACGCTATCGACAAGTGCGACTCTCGGGCAGCGTAAGTTTGATTTTATTTTTTGCCTTGGTACGCTCTGTTATTTTAGCAAAGTCGAGCAAGAAATGGCGCTCCAGGAGATGGCGACTCTTCTCGAACCACAAGGACAGTTATGGGTGGGCTTGCCCCGCAGTTTGAGCTGGTGGCAGAAAAAATTAGTTTTGTTGGCCAATCTGCTCCCGGTTCCGGTGCTGCGTTTGAGTGCCTGGCCATTTTCCTGGCTGATGCAGCTTTTAACCGGTCTGTCCCCGATGCGAGATAAAATTTATCCCCAAAATTATTGGAGATATTGGGGGCCCTTAGGCGCTATCGGTTTCTCCACGGACTCCCCTGTGCTCCACGATCGACTGAAGGAGATATCGGTCGACCTGTCTCCGCTTTGTTTCACAAAGAGTTCCCAGGTATACTGTTTGACACAGTCTTATTTAGAGGAGCGAGGTAAGTAAGGTGAAGCCCCGTTCTCACGACCATATAATCACGCCTCCGCAACTTTTGGCCTGTCGCCTGTGTGGAACGTTCCGGCTCGCACCTGTTATCAACTGGGGCCCAATGGCCCAGACGGGGAGATTTCCCAAAGTTGGCGAGGCCGCCGATTGGGGGCCTTTGGATTTTGTTCAATGTCAAAATCAAGAATGTCAGCTTTTTCAATCGGCCTATCTGTATGACCCTAAGGTCTTTTTCAATGGTGAGTACGGCTACCGCAGCGGTCAGAATTCGCAGATGTCCCGCCATCTAGAAGAGCTATGGCTGATGGCGAGGAGGATTTTACAATTGACCCCCGATCAAGGGATTTTAGATATCGGCGCTAATGATGGCACTTTTTTGCATTTTGCCGAGGTTATGAATTATCGCAATTTAGTGGCGGTCGATCCCTTGGCGCATTTTTTTGGGACACAGAATAAAAGTGCGATTCGCTGGATTTCCGACTTCTTCGGGGCGCATTTTTTTGACTCCCCGGAAAAATTTCATCTTATTTCCACACTGGCGATGTTTTACGATCTCAACGATCCCATGGTGGCCGCAAAGGCGATCAAAAAGCTGCTCCATCCCCAGGGACTGTGGCTGGTGGAGTGTATGACACTACAGGATATGGTGAGATTAAATTTGGCCGAGGGTCTCTGTCACGAACACCTGGCCTGCTATGATTTAAAGCAATGGAAATATCTCGCCAGTAAGGTAGGTTTAACCATTCATAAAGTGGAAAGAACTGATACGAACGGTGGCTCATTGCTTTTGTTCATGGGTCATGATGACGGGCCATACGCTGAGGACTCGCAATTATCTGCCATGTTGAAAGAGCAAACGAGCGCGCTTACCCTTTGGCCCGGACGAATCGAACAAAAAGTTAAGGCCTTTAAACAGTTTCTGGACGATCGCCGTAAACGCGGACCAGTGGTGGGACTTGGGGCTTCGACCAAAGGAAACATCTGGCTGCAGCTGGCGCAGGTGAGTATCAGAGAGATTGTCATGATCGGGGAGATCAATACAGATAAGTGGGGCCGGACCACGCCCGGGACCTGGATTCCGATTGTTCCCGAGGAGCAGGTCTTGAAGGATTTTTCCCACGCTCGTTCCACCTTCATTATTTTTCCCTGGCATTTAAGAAAATCATTTGAAGCAAAGTTAAAAAATATCTCGGGAGATAAGATTTATGGTCTCGGGACCTCTGAATTCGTTGATGCAATTTGAAGCGAGTAAAATTCGGCCGTGGCATATCGCTCTGTTGTTTTTGGTTTTCAAAATGATGGAGTGGTTTCTCTTTTTTCGCTTTATCCCCTCGGAACTCACCGAATTTAAGCTTATGTCCGGCCTGTCAATGCGGGAGATTTTCCTGCCTTTGGAATACAAGGGAACCTTTCGTTGGTGCTGGTCCAGCTATCTATTGCCCCATCTCCTGCGCGATAATATCACTTTGTTTCCCTTCTACCTTGTTCTGAACGCCATCATTTTTGTCCTGGCCCGCCAGGTATTCGTCTTGCTTGGCCTGGAGGAGAAGGGTGCTCTCTTGGCCTCTTTTTTGCTGGCGAACTTTTATAATTTTTTTATCTTGGCGGTGGAAGATCGCGCCCTAATGTTCTGTTTTTTGTGCATCTATCTTTTGTGGCATTTAAAAACCTTTTTGCAAGGCAATTTTAAATTTTCCTGGGCGCTCTCGCTTGTCCTGGTTTCTTTCGCCTTCGAGCAATGGATTGATCTTGCCCTGGTGCTTATCCTCTGGTGTGCTCATTGCACTTTTATCAAAAAAGAAAAAAAGCTACCGCTCATTTTCGCCTACACGGGTTATCTCGGTGTGTGGATTGGCATGCGTTTTTTGCTGATTGGAAATCTCCAAGAGCTGCAAATTCCCGGAGGCGAACAATCTTTTATTTTTAGCTATCAACATTGGGCCACCGGGATTGAAGATTTTTGGCACAATATCTTGAAATATGCCCATGCCAGCTTTTGGACTCCCTGGCCTTTTTTTGGGCCTGCCCCCTTGGTGATTCAGACCATGAAGGGCGCACACCTCTTCAGTGACGTTTCTTTGGATTCTTTTTTTCAGGAAGATTTTGTCTACTTTAACTTTCTCTTTAGCTGGTATCTCTACGTCGGGGCCACCGCCGCTCTGGCAATCTGGCTGGCGCGCCGCTGGCGAAGTGGTCTCTGGCCGTTTAAGGACCTTCGCTTTGGCGGACTCTTTTTGCTTTTATGGTTGTTTGGAAGTTCGATTCACTGGTGGATCAAGTTCAAACCTTACCTGGCGCTGCCTTACTATTTTAACTACAAGGCGGTGACCGCCAATATCGGTGCCCTGGGCCTGTGGGGATTGCTCGCGACCCCCATCGCAGGGGGCAAAGTGATGCAATGGTGGAAGGCCGTGTGGCATAATGCCTTTGGCTTCGGGGTGATTATTTTATTGCTCAACATCGGGATGTGGTGGAAGGCCCACGATGCTTTGGCCCAGCATGCCGTCTACGACAAATACAATTCAGTTAAAAGTCGAATATGGCAATCAGGGGCGAAGTAGGCCAAGGACCCGCTCTTTTCCAATGGCCAGAATAAAGCTGGCCAGCTTGGGGCCTTTTTCCCGCGAGATAAGAATCTGATAAAGGGTGGTAAAGCCCATCATTGGTTCAAACTCAGGAACTGAATGGATGACCTCATAAAGCTTCTCGTGCAATTCCTTGTCACTTTTTAAGTTGTCCCATTCCTTTTCCAAAAAGGCGTGGAGGTTATTCAAGAAATCAGTCTGAGCTTTGGTCAGGTCAAGGGCCGGGCGGGTTCGATTAAGGGTAAACTTAAACTCATCCGGGGCCTCATTTTTAAGCCAATGCAAAGCGCACCGCGAGCGCTCTTGAAAACGTCTTTCATCGCGCTCATTTTTTATATCTTTGGCGTAGAAAACACGCGTCTTTTTGATATCCCCGTCATTAATCTGCAGCACATTGCAGAGATGGCGAAAGCTTGGCTGAAACGGGCAAACTGTCGGCATGGGACCGATCTGGGAGAGTTCAATAACTCTTTTTGCCATGGCCACTTTTTTGTCATTGCCTTCCTCAAGTCCGTAGGCAAGTCGTTCCTGGCGATCAAAATCTTCGTAGGTTTTAATCACGTCCAGGTCGAAGCTGATGGCGAAGTCCACGTTGGATTTGTAGCTGGCGAAAATCCAGCGCACCATCTCGGGCTCATAAATATTGAGCACATCATTGACCGTGACCAGATCGCCCTTGGACGAGCTCATCTTGCCGCCCCGGCCTTTGATGCTGACAAAGTCATATTGCAGATAAACCGGCGGGGTTCCACCAAACACCTCTTTGACGATTTCCTGAGCGGTGGTGTAGGAGCCGCCGTCGCTGGAATGGTCCTTTCCTCCGGGTTCAAAATCGACTCCCTCGAAAACCCAGCGCATCGGCCAGTCCACTCGCCAGGGTAGCTTGGCCCTCGAGGTGGTTTGTAAATTTTCACTGCCCTGATGGCCGCACAGCTCACAGGTATACGAGATTTCCCATTGTCCATCCCACTTGATGTGATCGGTTTTATCCCGATTGCACTTGGAGCAGTAGATGTTGAGAGGCATCCAGGAATCCTCAAGTGGTTCGGCGCGATATTTGTTGAGGATATCGACAATCGCCTGGCGTTTCGTGAGGGCCAACTTAATTTGCTCTTTGTAATCACCCTTTCGATATTTTTTGGCCTGATAGATGGCCTCCACCTCGATTCCCACCTTCTCCAACTGGGCCTCATAATTTTTTTCGTGGTGGGCGGCGTAGCTCTCATCGCGCTCAAAGGGATCGGGTGTATCGACGATAGGTTGGAAGAGGTATTTTTTTAACTCCTCCTGCTTGGGCATATTGGCGGGAATTTTGCGGAAGGTGTCGTAATCGTCCCAGGAAAAAATAAATCTGACTTTTTTACCCCGCGCCCGCAGTGCCCGAGCGACAAAATCAACCGTAATTGTTTCTCGGAAGTTCCCAAAATGCACCACGCCCGAGGGAGTAATGCCTGAGGCCAAGACATACTGGCCTTTATCGCCCTTTTGTTTAATAATGCGGTCGGCAGTCATATCGGCCCAATGAATTATCTGTGCTTGCTCATTTTCGTTCGGATTATTGGCCATGCTCACTCCTTAGATGGAGAGCTAATTATGGGAAATTTGATATGATTTAGCCAGTGCTTTTCCTTGAGGAGATCTTTATTATGATGGCGTTTATCCTCCGACTGGTCTTATTTTTCTGCCTATACCAACTTTTTCGATCATTTTTACGAAGGCCTAAGAGGATAAAATCTTATCGCAGTAGGGCAGGGGCCCAGGCCAAGTCGGCGGTGGATGAGGGGATTGTCGAGGCCGACTACCGAGTCATCAAAGAATGAGTTCCGATATCAGCGTCTTCGATATCTTCAAAATAGGCATTGGTCCCTCCTCTTCGCACACCGTGGGGCCGATGAAGGCGGCGCTCCGTTTCGTCAACGCTCTGGTGAAAAAAGGCCTCGACCTCGATAGCGTAGGAGCGGTGGAAATTGATCTCTTCTCCAGCCTGGCCTGGACCGGCAAAGGCCACGGTATCGAGCGCGCCCTGGTGCTCGGACTCTCAGGCGAAGCCCCCGAATCGGTGGACAACCTGAGGGCCCAGAATATTTTTGACCTGGCCCGTCAGCAGGGCCGGCTGCATCTTTTAGGCAAGAGGAAGATTTCTTTTGATCTAAACCGACACATTCATTTTTTGCGCCAGCAGTCTCTCCCGCTTCATCCCAACGGAATGAGCTTTCGCGCTTATGGGCCGGGAGAGTTGCTGATCTTTCAGCAAAACTACTACTCCATTGGCGGTGGCTTTGTGGTGGATGACGGCGGAGGCGCTAAAATTGGGGAGCGTGCCACCGGGCCTTTGAGCTTTTCTTCAGGCCAGGAGTTGCTTGAGCTATGTATCCGCGAAAAAATAAAAATTTCGGCCTTAATGGCATGCAAGGAAGAAGCTTGGCTAAGCCGTGCTGAAGTTCAGCAGGGGCTGGGGAAAATTTGGCAGACTATGCAGGAGTGTGTGAAGAATGGGCTGGCGGAAACCGGAGTGCTACCCGGCGCGACCCAGCTTTCCCGAAGAGCGCCGGAGACTTACAAAAAATTACTGGCGATTAAAGAAAAGCGCGGGGCCTATTTTGTTCCCGATCCTCTGGAGGTGCTTGACTGGGTCAATCTTTACGCCCTGGCGGTGAACGAAGAGAACGCCTCGGGTGGACGTGTGGTCACCGCTCCCACCAACGGGGCCGCCGGTATTATTCCGGCGGTGCTGCTGTATTATCGCCGTTTTTGCGCCGGTGCCACCGACCAAGGGATTTTGGACTTCCTTCTCACTGCTGGGGCCGTGGGTATTTTATATAAAAAAAATGCCTCCATCTCCGGCGCCGAGGTCGGCTGCCAGGGAGAGGTGGGCGTGGCATGCTCCATGGCCGCCGCCGGCCTGACGGAAGTGCTAGGCGGGTCAATCTGGCAGGTGGAGAATGCGGCCGAGATTGCCATGGAACATAACTTAGGGCTGACCTGCGACCCGGTGGGAGGGCTGGTTCAGATTCCCTGTATTGAGCGCAATGCCATGGGGGCGATCAAGGCGATTAATGCAAGCCGCCTGGCCTTAATGGGGGACGGGCACCACCAGGTGAGTCTGGATAAAGTTATCAAAACTATGCGAGACACCGGACTAGATATGCAGAGCAAATACAAGGAGACTTCCACTGGCGGCTTGGCGGTGAATGTGACAGAATGTTAGACAATTTTGGGAGGAGTTATGAGTTCTGAAAATTTTCGTTTGAGCGGTGAAAAATGCCAACAGTTAATTGAACTGCTGGAAGCCTACAAGGCCACCAAGCCAGTCCAACTGCATGCCCGATTTGTGGAAATCATTGAGTCCTTGAAAAAAGAAAGCTCCATCTCCGGCGTGGATGCCTATCAGGCCCGTTATATCCGCGACTGTCTCACCTTTCACAAAGAGAAGGCCGTGCCGCTTGCCGATGTGACTGAGTTTATCGAGAAAAAATTCTTTCCACCGGAAGTCAAGGCCGCACCGGCCCCTGCTGCTACCGCTACCCCTGCTTCGTAGTTATTCACGGGAGTTTTTTATGTTCCAGCTCTTCATCAGATGCCTGATGCTTTTTGTTTTTGTCAGCTGTGGCTCGAGTAAGCTGGATGTGGATTTTCATTCACCCACGGTACGTTTTCAGACGCCTGAAACAACCGGCAAGACGCTGGGCCTGCGCGGCCAGGCCGGCTTTGGCTCATCCCACAAGGTGAGCATGGCCCGCACCCGCCAGACCAAAGATCTTATTAACAACACTCCCAGCGCCATCGTGTTTGACCGCAATGTTGAGTATTCTGTCTCCAATGAGTTCGGGTACGGGGTGGATGTGGGAATCCTGTCGCGCCTGGATTTTATCTTTTCCAAGCGCAGTGAGTCCCATTATCGCTTCGGTGGAAAGTTTCAATTTTTCGGAAAGCCGGGTGGGGTAGAGAATGGTCTCAAATTGGCCGTTATGGGAACATACGGTTACAAAAAAGAGCGGGATGTTTCTAAAGCGGGAATTTTTGATAAGGCGGAAGATTTTGATACCGTTACCGGCAATAGCACCTTGAAGTCAACCGACTACGGAGGCCTGATCGGCTATCGCGCCTCTCCCCAATTTTTGGTTTATGTGCTCGGATTCCAGGATGAAAACAAGGTTCATTCCACCATCAGCGTGCAAACTCAGAGCGATATCAACTTGGAGAATGAATTTAAGACCCGGGGGATTAACTTAGGTGCTGAAATTTTGCAGGCGGCCCAGGGAGATGTTGCGGTGAAAGGACTCTTCCTGAACCTCGAAGGTGGTCTGTCTGAAATTGAAAACCGCGAAGGGCTAAAGGCCCGCCACCGCACTTATGGTTTGGCGGCGGGTGCACGATTTTAGTTTGAGCGACTTCTGGGCGGAATATACATATGTTCCACCTTATTGGCACTGGCCGGTGTGCGACCAAAATTGTCATCGAGATAACTTTCTTTAACCACAGGATACAACTTCAAACGGTCTTCCATGGATTGCCACATGGAAACTTTGGTGTTGTCCGGACGCTTGAGCAGGAGACGAACCCAGGGAGTGATGGCAAACCCGCCGCGTACGATGGCCTCGCACATACTCATCTTGTAATTTTTGGTTAATTTTAATTTCTCTCCGCGGATACGCAGGTTGGAGATGGAATACTTGTCATCCCAGGTGCCACTGCCTTTCTTTTTATAATCAAACTCCAGCCCGCTTAGGTAGAGTGGCAGGCCAAAACGCGTCACCACCTTGGCGACCAGGGCAACCCAAACTCCGCGCACTTCCGCGGTGTTGATGTCATAGCCGTATTTATTTTCAAACTCAAAGGTTCGCGGATTGGAATTATACAGATCGCGGCGGGTAATCTTGCCTTCCACTGGAAAGTTTGATCCCGACAGGGCACTGACGTTGAGTGAAAAATCGGCGCGGGCCGTTTCTCTCATGGCATCGTTGATAAAGAAATGCCACACTTTTGGATTGCCCCCGCGATAGATCGGGCGAAGCTCCGATTGGCCGACGACGGTATTTAACCAGTCTTCTCCGTACAGCTCGTAGAGAGGCAGATTGGCATCTTGAATTTTGTCCGCCACCTGCTGATCCACATCTTTATTGGTGACCGGAATAAGCTGGTACTGGGCGATCTTCAGGGTCTTTTTGGTCTTATTATAATCCAGAATCATCTGGCCTAACCACTCAGCATGTTGGCCGGCCTGAACGATAGCGACCCTTTTTCCACCCTTACTTTTCTGCCAGAAGATTTGGAAGGTTTCGTCATGGCTGTGACCGCCGATAATGACATCGATCTCGGGAACTTTTTTGGCAATCTTTTTATCTTTTCCCAGGCCGGCGTGGGAGAGGAGAACAATCACCTCATTTCCACGCTCGCGCAAAATGCGGGCGTATGTTTTGGCTGCGTCCACTTCCGAGGTAATTCCACCTTCTTGAATGCGCCACTTATAGAGGACGTCGTTTAAGGTGACACCCACAATGCCCACCTTCACGCCATTAATCACCATCTCGGTATAAGGCTTGATGGTTTGATTGACATTTTTATATTTGGCATCGATGTAAAAATTTGCACCTAAAAGGGTGAAGGAGGGATGAACCGCGCCAAAAAGTTCATCGAGGTCCCGACTTCCCATGAGATAGTCATGATTCCCGATGACCGATACATCATATCCGACAGAACCATAAATCTCGTAGGTGCGCTTTCCCTTTTCCGCCAGATAATAAATATTGCCTTCCAGATAATCTCCGGCATCCATGACCAGATTCCCCATGCCGTTGGCCTTGCCCCATGCCTTTTTCTCGTCAATCAAAGTCTTGAGACGGGCATAGCCTCCCAGCCATGGCCGGTGTATGGCATGATCCAGGTGCGAGTGGGTATCATTGGTGTGCAGAATCTGGATTAGGTTTGCCAAGGCCCCTTGAAAGGGAGCAATTAGCAAGAGGCAAATGAGACAGAGTAGAACACGAGAGTATTTTCTCATAATTGTTTTCCTTGTGCGCCGTAAGCGGTCATTAGTATGCCGGCTTCTCGGAGCAAAGGAATTGAGGCCCAAGAGTCTGGGGCGTGCTGGTCAAGAGCAGAAAAAAATTGCCGCTTATTTAGGGGAGCTGAAACAGGGCCATCTTGTAAATTCCGCTCCATGGGCCTTTGCGGAAAAGTTTGCCCAGCGTGGATTGGTCGAGCAGATCAGTCACGATGGATTTGTCGGACATGAGTGTGAGCTGGTGCTCTTTGGCAAAGGCCTGGATACAAGACGGGGCGAAATGAAATTGGGAGTTGGTCTTGTTAATTGCCGGAAGCAGGTAGGCCCTGGAGACAAAGAGTCGGTTGATGTAATCAAAGGAAAACTGGGCACTGGGAAAATGATGTTTGAGCAGCTTCATGAGGGTGGTAATCTGCTCGGGTGTTAGGTACATGGCGACACCTTCCAGAGTGATAAAAAAGTGCGGATTTCTTCGTCCCTGGGTCTGGAGAATTTTTTGGACTTCCAGAACCCATGCCTCATCTAAAATATTGGAGGCCAAAAAATGCTGGCCCGGGCCCTCGCCGTAGAGCTTTCGCTTAAGCCCAATCACCTCGGGGAAATCAACTTCAAAGGTGAGAGCGTTTTGGGCCTCCCGCGCCAGGCGCTGGTGGCGGGTGCATAATCCCGCACCCAGAGAAATCAGAATACCGTCCGCTCCCAGCCCTTGGGACGCCCAGGTATCAAAGGCCCGGGCGCGCACGATACATGCCTTGCTAAAGAGGGAGCTTAGCGAGATGTGGCGACCCAGCTCATAATCTTGCGCCAGCTGCTCCGCCTTCGTATCCTCAAAGGAGATGTTGAACTGTTTGGCCCGCGCCCGCCCCAGGAGCGGCACAAAGAGGGTTTTGCCAACATTCGGCAGGTCTCTAGTTAATTCCTCGAAATTTTGTTTAGCAACCATCGCTTTAACCCCCGGGCAATCTGTACCCTTGACCTCTCATCCGTGATTTTTTGAGTTCCATGGTATGATGAATACTGGTGGCATTCAAGTATTGGAGATTGAATTGTGTCACGAGAAGTCAATGGTGAAGGTATTAAAATAGAAAAACAGGCCAGAAAGCGGCCACAGTTTATTGACGTCCACTCCACCAGGTCGCACAAGCGCGGTTTGGCGGGAATCTTTGAAAGTTTCGTTCGCAGCTTCCAAAGTTTTGGCTTCGTCGTCGTCTTCGTCCCCATTTTGATTGTGTCCTTGTCTTGTATGGGGCTGGCCTTGAGTCCGGCCCTCTATCTTTTTGAGTGGATTTGCCAATCGGTGGCCACCTATCCCATGTGGGCCCAGGCGGTCGCCAAGGGACTGGGGTTCGCGGGTGGTTTTTTCATCTACGGAGTTTCGCTCATCTTCATCGCTCCCGCCGCCAACAAGCTCATGCCCTACAAGCTGAAGCCGTGGCGTGGAAATTGGTTCTCACTCCAATCAATCCCGTGGTTTTATCACAATGCCCTGACCTATATTGTGCGTTTTACCTTTTTGGATTTCGTCACTCCCAGCCCGCTCAATATTCTTTTTTTCAAAATGATGGGAATGAAAATCGGTAAAGGGGTCATGATCAACACCTCTTTTATCTCCGACCCCTGCATGATCACCCTTGAGGATTACGTCACGATCGGCGGCAGCGCCACGCTCTTTGGCCATTACGGGCAGAAGGGCATTCTGATCTTGTCGCCGGTGGTGATCAAGCGCGGGGCTACCATCGGTCTCAAAGCTTCGATCATGGGAGATGTGGTGGTGGGTACCAAAGTTGTCGTGCCCGCGCATACCGTGCTTCTTCCAAAAACCAGAATTCCCGATGGGGCACGCTTCAAGACGCCCGAGAGTCAGATTGTAGTTTGCGAGGATGAGGCCAAGGACGATACAGAGGCCGCGCGTGGGGAGGATAAGGAAGAAGGGAAGGCGTCGTAGGGTTCTTGCAACCTGATATTGAAAATCGATTAATCGTTTATTTTTAATTTTTGTATGAAACCACCATTAATGGTGCTCGCTGAGGTTGTTATGTATGGGGAACCTTCGCCTACCACAACAATCTCATCGGCATCATTGACTGCGATACCATATCCATGGCTCGTGGAATTAGCTTCTCCTAATGTGTGTGAAAATAAATTTGTACCATCGTCACTCAAAACAGTGATTGCGAGCAATTCGTCCAAATCAGGTGATTGAGAATAGCCTGTGGCCAATGAATTCCCCTGAGTGTCGCACGTGATGGAATAAAATGAACTATTTTTTGTTGTTCCTAAAATCTTTGTCCAAATCGCATTTCCACTTGAATCATATTTGATGATCAGTCCATCTATCCCGCCAATGACTGGTTCACCATTTATGCTCATATTTGTTTGGCCTGCCACAATCAGATGTCCACTGGAATCAAGGCAACTAGAAGAAATAAAAGCACTTCCGCTAGCGGCTCCGATGATCTTGCGCCAAAGTAAGCTGCCACTATTGTCGTATTTTGAAATGAAGGATTTGATACTGGTGTTGATGATCGGGTTTCCAAAGTCAACGCCATCAAGAATTCCAGTCGTCGTACCCGTTACATAGAATGAGGAATTATCATTTGATGAAATGGAGTGAATAAAATCCATTCCACTTGTCCCAAACTGGTTTTTCCAAACGACATTGCCATTGTTATCTATCATCATCAAGATTGCATCATCTGAGCCCTGATTGGTAAATCCTGCAAGGTTTCCAGTTGTATATCCACCGATAAGGATATGGTTATTTGGGCCGAGAGAGATAGCATCAAAGACTTCATGGCTGGCACCACTGCCAAATTGCTTATCCCACAATAACTCACCTGATTGATCATACTTTCTGACAAAGGCATCATTGTATAATGTATCGGGTGCTTGGACTCTTCTACCGGCAACATAAATATTGTCGTCGCTGTCTATGACAAGAGCATTGGCAGTCTCGATTGCGTTCGTGCCAAAATGTTGCGACCAAAGAACATCGCCGGCGCTATTTTGCTTCATTAAAAAAGCATTTGCGTATGAAAAAGATCCATAAGTGCGATGACTGAAGCCCACCGAAATGACATTAGAAGAATGGTCTATGGCCACTGCCGAAGTTCTACTGTTGTTAGAAAAGTTAGGGATACTTGTCAGCGGTTTTATCCATCTGCTCTCAATCGAAAGTAGCACTTCAGGAGCTTCCGGGTTTTCAATTTCATCGATGTCTTTGTACTTTCCGCAGGCAACGCCAGCAATGGAATTATTGCTTTTTGTAGGGCAGTTTAAATCTTGGTCCTTATCCTTTTCAGACTCTTTAACGCAGGCAATGCTGATAAGGATGGAAAGCACCAAAGTTAGATTTATTTTGTTACGCATATTAATAAAGAATACTCTTGCAAGATCATATCGTCCTTTTTTGTCTTTTTCATTAAATGTAACTGTTTGAAACATAAGGGAAATGTAAGGAAGATAAAGATATGCAACTTTTATCACTGAAAGGGCCATCACTTGTAAATGTGCCCACAAATTGGGTCAGTTTAATACTTTGAAGGATTATTATAGAAAAGGCGCAAGGTTCTTTTTGTCAATGCAGGTTGCAGGAAGGTCGCAGGTCGGCATGCCCACTGTCCTAAATAATCATCAGGCCTTTCTTTCTAATCAAAGGCACCTGCGGCGCCCATGGGAACGCTGCGTTAAATGGCGTGCGAAGGCCTATCCACAACCAGGTATTTTCTATAGACCTTAGGCCAATTTTTCACATACAGGGTTATATTGTTAAGCATGGTACGAAGATTCTATGCTCTGATTCTATCGGCACTTCTGTCGATGCTCTTATGCGCGGACGCCGCTGAATTTCCCTATAAAGCAAAAACCGACTGTGCGTACGGTACCTATGGCTGCAATCGCTGCGTGTCCGATGTGGTACGAACTTATCGAGAGGAAAATTCAGGCGCGAGAGAATTCAGGGGTATGTATAGATTCCGAATGACGGGAAAGACCTCCCTCAACGGTAAAAGACCCCATGCTCTGCATTTCATTGATGGGCACATTCAAGGTATCACCAGGCTGGCGGGCGTCGGCGACGACAACTGGGTTATGATGAGCAGAAGTACACAAACCATGGGTGAGTCCGGTCTTTTGCTGGTCCGTTTTGATGGTATCAACTCCAAGGGTGAGGCCTGGGAGTATTCATCGAAAAAGTCTCGCAGAACCCAATCCTACTATTACTACAAGTCTGAAGAGATCAATCATGGCGGAGGCCTGCAGGCCTTGGGCGGCCTCGTGTTTGTTGGGGGAGAGTGCAGCAATTGGCGAGATTGTCTTGGCCGAGTCGATATCTATGATGCTCGGGACCCGGGAAAATTTCAACTGCTTAATCGCCTGCTCATCGATGGGTCGCAAGGAGAGCTGCGGGACGACCAGGGCCGTGAAGTGATCTCCAAAGTCGCCGCCGTAGCGGCGGCAAAGCTGAGTGACGGGCGCACCCTTCTCTTTGCCGGAGGTGCAGGCTCAAGTAAATCGGGTTGGCTTTTTATCTCTGATTCCAGTGAAATTGGCCCCAAAACGAAATGGCGATATTTGGATTATTGGCACAATTCAGAAAGAGAGAACGGCGATCCATGGCATGGCATTGAGAATCTCAACTTCATCAGCGAGTGTGGCACGGGTGACCTTTATCTGATGGGAATGGGCGAGCAGAACCGCGCGTATTTATATAAGCTGGTGCAGGCAGCAAGCAATTTAGATGAAAAAGTTCAGATCAATTTTGTGTATCAGCACGGCCTGCAGCTCAACACCAGTCTTTTAGGCGCCTATCTGCGTATGGGCGGTGGGGTCCACATCACCCCACAGGGCAAAATGGTGATCTATGCTGTGAGCAGGGTCGGACGAAAAATCGAAGAATTTTTTACTCCATTCCTGTGAATCTCAGAAGCGAAAGACTTATTTTATTCTTGCCCTTTATCTCTTGGCGCGATGAGATCAGTTATCGTTTTGAATTATGTATCAAGGTAAAAAGGAGGTAAGGAATTTTCGAGATTTTATGTGCAGAGATCAACTACTCCGATTCGTTGTATTTTTAATATCCTGGTTCTTTTTTTCATTAGTTCGTGCTCACAGCTCAATAGCGGCACCGGCACTGTAAAATATACCACCGCGGACGCCAAATTTAACAATGTTCGCTACGTAAACAAAGAAAAAATGAAAAATGTTTCATTTTCCATAAAATCCATTCAGCATCCGGATCGTTATCATTCATGGGCCATCAACTTTCGCATCACCCCTTCCATTCATCTCGATAATAACACCTTCATCACGCAAGAAAAATTCACCAATTCCCAAGGGGAGCAAGAGGCGTACCCCACAATTTACATGACTCGACTTATGGGCTTCGGCAATCTTAAAATACAAATTCACACACCTCTCGGCGGCCTTCTTGCCGCTGCAGGTTTTGGTGGTTCTGTTTATCGGATGAAGGATAGTGCCGGGCAGGACACCACTCGAACAAGAGAGGTGAGAAAAGTCGATGTTGCCTATATCGCTTTTCTATCACGTCGAATTTTTTTATATATCGGCCCTCGCTATATTAGGGATTCCTATGAGCAATATATCTTTGCCATTCGGGTGGGCGTTTTTTGGGACAAAATTTAATTGGTCCTTCAAGCTCCGCCAAAAAAACTGGGAAGAGGTATGGTCACGATTAACTTGCACCTGATTTTGAAAATCAGGTAGAATAAAATCGTGAAAATCATCTTAAGACGATTGCTCCTTTCTCTTCTTTGCCTGGTCATCATCGTTGGTTGCACTTTTTTCGGCCCCCATGGCACCCAGAAGGTGAAAGAGTCAAATGAACAAGGCAGCGTGGAAGGCCGTCTTACCCGTGAAAAAATTCCCTGTGATCGCTGGACCTGGTGGTACCCGAACGGGAAGGTCAGGCGCAAGGGCTCGTACCACCAGGGCAGGCCCATCGGGCGTTGGGAGACCTGGTTCGCAAATGGTCTCCAACAAGCCGTGTTCCATTATAGTTCCTCTCCCCTTGGACCTCCCCACGCCACGGTCCCGGAAGAAACCTGGCAGCACTGGTATCCCAATGGTCAATTGCGCTATCGCGTGACCTTTGTGCATGGAGTGCTCGAAGGCCTCGGCGAAGTCTGGTACGATTCCGGGGTAAAAAAATTCGAAGGTACTTTCTTAAAAGGGAAACGCACTGGGACCTGGAGCGCTTGGCGCAAGGACGGAGCTCTCGCCGGTCGCGGTACCTACGATCAAAATGGCAGTCCCATAGGCAAGTGGACGGTCTATAAACCGGACGGCAGCGAAGCCTCCTTTCGCGAAGGAATAGGGCCATGGATCAAACATGGGCCGTCCGTGAAAGAAGAATCCATCGACCCGCTCATTCAAACGAGCGTTCTCTTCACGGTCGGTGATGGAGAACCATCCCATGCGCAGGTTCCCTTTGATGTCATTCAATCAGATTATGTCTTTGCAGAGGAACCCCTCGTTGCTTTTACAATCGAACAGGAGTACCCATTTCCCCAAATTAACAGTGTCTGGTTTGATGAGTTCAGGATTGAGCTGGGGTTTTCCGAGGATGAGCTGTAATTGTCAAACACGCACTCGAATGCCAGCGGAAGAGGAGTGAGAGATTTCTTTACCGCTGGCACTATTGGCGAAATCAGCTATGGTGTAACTGATCGATTGAAGCTAATAACTGAAACACTTCCAAATCCAGTGCCGTTGAGGATGAATGTCAAAGTGTAGAATGCAGAAGCAAATTTTCTTCCAACAATTCTTCCAAATTCGTCCTCTTCCCCACCAAAGGCCAGGCGCATTGTGATTTCTTTTGTGACAACTGATCCTGCTTGATAGTTCTCATACTCAACCGGATTAAGAATGGTGTTCAAGGGCAGCTCGACGATGGCATCGCATCCGTCAGCAAAGCACCCTGTGCCTTCTAAAATACTTCTAAAGACATGGTCGCCATAAGATTCTGAACTTACGACGTAAAATTCAAGATTCACGCACTGATCGAAAGGCCGACCGTCTTCCCATGCATAACAATTGAGAATTTCCCAGATCGCCCCAAGCTTTAAGATTTCTGGCTCCTTGAAAAACATTTCTGGCGCGGAATAGGTGAAGTCAATTCCCCCCTGCGCTTTTATGGCACTCACAGACACGTCCTGTTGGTTCGCGTACGTACTTCCTAAATTAAAAAAAACAACGATGATTAAAAAAATTAAATTCTTCATGGTCTTACTCCTTTTATCCTTGAGCTACCAAAAATACAAAATGGAATCCAACTTTATGAGAGCAACTATCCCTCACTGACCGTGCAATTAGAATTGATTCCATCCCTCCTTGGTTTGCAATAATCATTATGCGGAATTGCTGCGCTAAAAAGTTAATCCCTAATTCTTTATAATGAATATCCTAATTCCATTCAATATGAGACATCATATGAAATATAAAGATGACAAACCCATCAGATTACGACAACAATCGCAAACCACCATGACGGAACAATGCCTGGGGCGATGATTAAATTCAGTGAGCAAGCAGCGGCGGTCCGGAACCTCGGTTACCAAAGATTGACTCAAGTAGTTTAAGAAGGCTGTGTTTTAATTGCAGACCGGGGGAGTATCCTGCTGAGGATGATAGGGAATTTGCCCGCCTCTGAGTTCCAGGCCACTGCATAGTTTGCTTTTGAGTGGATCTCTTCCACCCACATCGCTCGAGCCGTGCATCTCGCTTCGAGTTTTGCGATGAATATAAAGTCGCTCATTGCAGTTGAGATAGGGGCTACGAGAAAGCGCAAAACCCAGGTAGACATGGGCCCCGTAAACCGTCGCCAGATCGCGATCTTTACCGCGTCCCACGCCACTTCCGTAAGCATCATTGTTATCACAGCCTAGATGGCCTTCATACTTGTGGTTGGCCTCATGATACATGATGATCGCGTCAGTAATTTGAGTTTTGGGATCATATTGTCGGAATTGGGCGTGGCCGACTGTCGTTCCGGTTCGAATGGTCGAACCACAGACGAACACCACTTCAAACTTTCCGTCGGCGTTTGGGGTAAAGTTTGTTGGCCATCGAGTCGCCGGCATAACCTGATGATTGGCGGCACCGGCGAAATGTTCGTCGATGAAAGGATTGCAACGGGTGGGGTCGCCATAGCGCAATTGAACACCATCGGCGGTTGTTTCTTGGGCGGCACTTCGTGGCAAATAGCCCAAGGCAATCGGATTCGTCGCATCCGTGAAGATGGTCTTATTGGCGCTGGTAAAATCATAGGAATTGGTTGAGGTCACTCCGGTGTACTTTTGCAAGAGCAGATTGTTCACCTGCACATGGGTATATTTTAAAGTTGTCATAACCGGAATCATATAATGGAGGCCGGATTCCTTGATAATTTTGCCAGTCTTGGCGTGTTTGATTTCGTTAAAGCAAAAGAGCTGAGTATTGAAAAAACGAAAATTACTGCAGCGATCCGATTGGATCCATGACATCAACGTGGAATTGGCATAAACCGTCGGCCCGCGCTCTGCCACTGTCACTCCGTTGTAGGTAACTTTAATAGGAATGGCATCATTCAGGATGGTATTGGTATAAAATGAGGTGTCGAAGGTGTAATAGCGTTTGAACAGGCGATGAAAATCCTGTCGCGTATTAAACAGCAGGGCCACACCCAAGCTGTCGCAAAAGGGGGAAACATCAGTGATGGGAAAGCGCACATCCGGAATCACCACACGACAGAGTCGATCGGGGGCGTTTTGTGGATAGTTTGTGGCATTGAAAAAAATGATGAGGACTCCCGTCAGGAGAAAAGAACCTAGCGTCGGGTAGCGAAATTTGATGATGAATGTTTTTAGGGCAGCTAAACTTTTCATAAAATTCCCCAATAATTTTTATTCTATTTCTTAGTATAAGGCCGATGTCAGTGGTCTGAAGAAAGTATCTGTAGCTCAGCTGAGTAAGCGTGTAAGTTGTTGAAATGTAAGGCAACCACCCCCGCGGAGAAAATCTCCCATGAGGCATAATTTTCTGGCAATTGGCGGAACTATTCTTTGAAGTTCCAATTGCGTCTTATGATTCAGTGACATTTAATTAGGGCACGCTCAGACCACTGGCCCAAGTTTAACCAAGACCTCATGGACTCTGCCGTCATCGATGATTGCAATCTCTTGCGTCTTAAGCAACTTGCCATCAAATTCGATCGATGCTTTTTCCTGCTTGTTGAGAACCAGAATATTGAATTGTGTTTTTCCTCTGCGGTAGATCATTGTAAATTCATTCCACGCCTTTGGTATGCAAGGATTAATGATGAGCTTATCTTGCTTGAGATCGAACCCAAGAATTGATTCAATCGCGGCCCGATACATCCAGCTGGCCGAACCGGTATACCAACTCCATCCGCCCCGACCGATATGAGGCGAGACACCATAGAGATCGGCGGCCATGACGTAAGGTTCAATCTTATATGTTTGTTGATTAGTATAGGCCGCCGCATGATTGAATGGATTAATGAGGGAATAGAGTTCTGTCGCGGTGTCACCATCGTTTAACGCGGCATAGGCCATTACAGTCCATATGGCGGCGTGGGTGTATTGCCCACCATTTTCACGAATGCCGGGGAGATATCCCTTGATGTAACCTGGATCGGTCGCTCCCTGATCAAAGGGAGGTGTGATGAGTTTTATAATGCGATCCTGCCTATTGATGAGATATTTGTTCACAGATTGGATCGCTTTCTGTGATCGTTCTTTATCGCCTACGCCAGATAAAATCGCCCACGTTTGCGAAATGGAATCAATCTTACACTCTTCACTGCTCTGTGAGCCTAGCTTTTCCCCATTATCAAAAAAGGCACGCAGATACCATTCACCATCCCAGGCGTTAGCTTCGATTGAACTTTTGAGTTTTTGTAAATGTTCCTGATATCTTGAGGCATGATCAGGCCCATTCTGCCTTGTACAAATTGGAATGAAGGCCTCTAGTATTGCTGCGAGAAACCAGGCCATCCATACACTTTCGCCTTTGCCTTTATGGCCAATCAGGTTCATGGCATCGTTCCAATCACCCGCTCCCATAAGCGGTAAACCGTGTTCCCCTACTGTGAGACTGCGGTCGATGGCACGTAAACAATGAATGAATAGATTGCTTTTTTCATTTGATAATTTTGGCTCCAGATAAATATCATGTTGGTCTGGTGAAAGTTGGGGCGCATCGATGTAGGAAACAACTTCAGATAAAATGGATTCATCACCTGTTACCTTAAGATAAAAACTAAGAACGAAAGGAAGCCACAGCAAATCGTCCGAACATCGCGTTCGAACACCCCGGCCGCTGGGGGGATGCCACCAGTGTTGGACATCACCTTCCGGGAATTGGCGAGAGGCCGCGAGGAGAATATGGGCGCGGGTGATCTGGGGATGAGAATACACCAGGGCCATGACGTCTTGGAGCTGGTCACGAAAACCAAAAGCGCCACCGACTTGATAAAACGCCGACCTTGCCCAAACTCGACAGGAGAGGGTTTGATAGATGAGCCAGCGATTCACTAAAAGATTCATCGCGACATCTGGAGTTTTTATTTCTATTGTGCTTAATGTCCGCTCCCAAAAAGATTGCACTGAAGATAGCGACTCGTGAACATTTTTATGATTTTTATATTTCAACAGCAATTTTCGCGCTTCTGCCTTGGTTTCTGTCTGGCCGATTAAGATGATGACTTCGTGCTCTGCCTTTGAGGCAAGCTCAAAGTAGCATTGAATTGCGGCACAAGGATCGAGGCGACTTCCATAATTGTGGCCTAAACCAATACGCCCGAGTGCTGCCGGGTTCGCGAGAGAGCCATTTCGTCCAATAAATTCTGTTCGATCACAAGTGAACGTTTTTTTACTTTCACTTGTGGCCATGAAGAAAATCCTATTTGCAAACTCATTATTATATGAGTTTTGTGCAAAAATTCCTTCTGCCTCATTGTCCCACTCGGTAATAATGGTAGGTGCTGATTGGGAATGCGTTACACCTAATACCAATTCGAGATAGCTGGTGATTGAAAGCTTGCGGGGTGCTGGACTTTGATTTTTTAAACGCAGAGAAATGATTTTCACGCTCTCATCAATGGGAGTAAAAATAGTCATGAGCTGCGAGATTCCTTGAGTGTTATGCTCAAATTGGCTATACCCTTGACCATGTCTAATCAGGTAGTGTTCCGGCCCTCGAATCGGAAGCGGGGTCGGCGTCCAAAAAGTACCACTTTCCTCATCGCGAATATAGATAGCTTCTGAAGGCGGGTCTGAAACAGGATCATTAGACCAGGATGAAATTTTATTCTCACGACTATTAAGGGACCAGGTGTGGCCTTGTCCATTTTCTGTAATCATAAATCCAAAATCATTTCGATTGCCTATAATATTGACCCAGGGAGCAGGAGTCCATTGGTCTTCTTTCAGAGAAATAACATATTCACGGCCATCTTGAGTAATGCCACCAAAGCTATTTGTCATAACAAGTTCCGGCACATGAATGGGAATACGGTGGTAGTTTCTTTTTCTAGTTGTCCCGAGGAATTGAGCTGGAAGCTGGCGATTTAGAATTTTACGGTACAACTGTACTTCAAGACTTCCCTTAGATGGATAGATAACCACACGTGCGATACATTTGAGCAGACTACGGTCTGCATCAGGGATAAGATCGGCCCTTCTGATAAAAATCCCGCCTGGCTTATCAATCAAGGTATGATTGCCACTGATAAGAATCTGCCTGATTAATTCATCATGGAGGGTCTGCAAGTAACTTGTGGGATGCTCATTAATGATGACCAGATCAATTTTAAGACCTTTAAGTCTCAAATATTCATGGGCATGTAAAAGGTCTCTGATCATCACCATGTCCTTTTGCCCACTAATTTGAGTTAGTATGATCGGATAGTCGCCACTGATACCATAGGGCCATAATGCCGATTGTTTTTTGTTATGAGCTGTTTGATTTTGTGATGGCACCCTCATGTCTTGGCCGAGATAAATGATTTTATTTCCTAAAAGTTGGTAAATATGCGCTTTTTTCACAGTGATCTTGAGATGATGTAAGGCGACTTGAGATTTGATCCAACCAAGATGACTCTCACGGGAAAAAATATTTTTATCATGATATTGCTCAGAGAGTCTCTTTGCCTCTTCTCGTGAGCGTGCAATGCCAGTGATAAATGTCAGCCTGGCAATGTCATGCGGGGGCACACGGACTCTTTGGCGCAAGGAAAATATTGGGTCAAGAACCGGACCCGTGGTATTTGAAAGTGGAATTTCATTGCTCAGGACAATTGGCTGCCTCACGTTTCTCCCCCGACCGATAAAACGAGAACGGTCAGTTTCGTATTGAATCGGCCCAATGGCCTCTCCCTCCACAGTCAAAAGATGCAGACCCCAAATCTCTGGATCGGATTGCGACCTGCGACGTCGATTTGCCAAGAGTGCTCCTATCTCCGGACAATATTCCGTCTGAATAAAAAGATTACTAAATGTTTGGTGGGCATTATCATCATTGGCCTTGGCCAGCACAATTTCCATAAAACTTGTTACTTCGATTTCACATGCTTGATCTGCCTCGTTAGAGAGTGAAATTCTTCGCAACTCCACATTATCATCTGAAGAGACTATCATCTCTAAATGGGTAGTAATATCACGATCCTTCCTAAGAAATTCAATTTTGTCTTCTGTAAATATGGCCTCATACTTCTCTGGTTTTTTGGCAATGGGCAGAATGCCCGATGACCAAATTCCGCCGTTGGTGAAATTCTGGAGATAAAAAAATTGTCCCCAGTGATCCTGCGTTGGATCTTCCCGCCATCGGCTTATCATGAGATCTTCACATTTTGAAAAACCTCCACCTGCGGAAGTCGCCATGATGGAATAACTCCCATTAGAAATTATTTGTGTTCTTGGGGAAGGCAATGGAAGATCAGTATAGACTCGCGCATGATAAATCTCGCCTGGTGGTGGCACGAACTCCCGAGTTTCTTCAGCGCGTGGTTTAACAATATGAATTTCCGTTGGGATTCTCTCTTGTAGTAAAAGCTCATTGGCCTTTACCCGAGGGTCCGCATGGAACCTCCGCTGCATTATTGTTTCATTCACGAGGTTATTCATGGATACGAGAGACATTCCTTGGTGGTGTGCCATATACGATCGCAGTATGACAAACTTCTGGTTGTTGGGAACACGGTCTATCGTGTAGTCAATAGATTCGTAAAAACCAAATTTCCCTAAAACATCCAAACTTTCTATTGCCGTAAGATTTGCCAGTGATTCTGTTGGCAAAATCGCGGATGCAAGCATTGTGGAGTAAGGAGAAATGACCAGATCATCTCGAAGCCCTCGCTTTAGCCCCAATCCCGGAATTCCAAATGCCCCATATTGATAATTAAGGTGCTGGTCCCTGGCATTATAGCCTGCTTCAGATATTCCCCAGGGGACTTGGCGCTGTTTAGCGTATTCAATTTGCCGGTGAATGATGGCCTCGCAAGTGAGATCTAAAAGTGTGTCTTTATAGGTGCGCATGACCAAAAGTGGCATGAGATACTCGAACATCGTTGCACTCCAGGAAACTAAGGCCTTGCGCCCTGTTATCTTCGTTAATTGGCGGCCAAGCCTGAACCAGTGCTCGACCGGAAGATCTCCTTTTAAAATTGAAAAAAAACTCGTGAGTCGCGACTCCGATGCCAAAAGATCATAATAAGAATTATCTATTCTTTTCTCTCTGACATTGAAGCCTATAGAAAGGATTTTTCTTGTTTCATCGTAAAGAAGTCGAAAGTCCATCCGCCTCGAAAAAGTCTCACACATTGATGCGAAGGCCTCAAGTTTCGCCTGGAGGGCCTGGGGATCAGCATTCTCATCTCTTTGATATGACTGTATTTGATGAATTACGCAGCCCATCCAGCTCTGTATATTGGGTGAGATATCTTCTGACCCTTCCACTATAAGATCGTTGAGTAGATTGGTGGTTTGCCCCAGCTCACTTAACAATATTTGCCAGCTTTCCTTCTCAACCCTGGACAAAATATCATTTAAAGTATGCAAAAGTCTTTTGAGCGATCCACTGCGAGGGAGACCGGGTATTTTCTGCAGCTGTTTAACATTCTCTATTAAAATTCGCAAAGCGTCCTGGAGACCTCGTCTGGCATTGCGATTAAAGAACGGTCCGTGGGACAATTCGAGACACGCCTGTTTGAGACAAATTAAATGACCTGCCAAATTTCCACTATCAACAGATGAGATGTACAGTGGGTGCAAAGGGCGAAGTGTGAGAGTGTCGTACCAGTTATAGAAATGCCCGTTCAGCGTTTCGAGCTGATTTAATGTTGTAAAAACTCTGTCCAATTGCTCTACCAATTCACTCACTCCCATATGGCCAAAGTCATATGCTGATTGAGTGGCGAGTAATTGAAGACCAATGTTGGTTGGGGAAGTTCTATACGCGATAACAGGTTTTGGATCTTCCTGGTAATTATCTGGTGCCAGCCAGTGGCCCTTTGCATCGATGAAGGTTTCAAAAAAATGCCAGGTTAAACGTGCATAGCGACGATAACGATCAATCTCGGTATTGAGCAAGGGGTGCATTTTTTTAACCAGAGATTGCTTGGACCATTTTGAAATCAGTGGTCCCGAAAACCAAATGGTAAGAAACGGAAGTGCAATTGGGATTGACCTCGGATTTACCCACAGCAGGAGGGCCGTAGTGGCAAGGGAAAATATCGGACCTTCCAAGACGAGATTTCCCCACCCTTTGTCTTTTTTATGCTGACTCTCGATATGGGAAAATGTTACCCACTGCAATAACATTTTTTTGGAAATGAGCATACGATAAAGAGTTCTAAGCACCGCATCGACCTGACTCGCGGCCAGCGATGGCATAAATACAATGAGAAGAAAGTTTTGCTGAAAGCGAACCTTGGATGAACGAAAACAATTTTCGATATGTTCACGGAGAGGGGTTTCGTGAGTTCTCGTCATGTCTTCAATCAAAGGAGCATAGATGGGAAAACACAGAATAATGAGTAAAGAGGCCGTCCATCCAAGAGCTGAGCCAGGTAACAAAATCCAACTCGATAAGAAACAAATTAGCAACGACGGCGTGAGAAGACTTCGCCTTAAATTATCAAAAATCTTCCAGCGCGAAATGAGTGGTAAATAATTATTTACCAATTTATTTGAGCGATCAGGAACTTTGGAAAGTAGCCATCGCGCGATTTGCCAATCTCCCCTCGTCCAGCGGTGCAAACGCTTGGCAAATGTACCAAAGTCTGATGGATAATCATCAATCAGCTCAATATTTGTCTCAAGCCCGACTCTGGCAAAGCATCCTTCAAAAAGGTCATGACTCAAAACAGTATTTTCCGGGACCTTGTCCCCAACCGCGGCCTGGAAGGCGTCGACAACATAAAGTCCTTTTCCTATATAGGAACCTTCTTTGAAAAGGTCTTGATAAACATCGGACACACCTGTCGTGTATGGATCGAGTCCGGTGTTTCCAGAGAAAATATGCGCAAATCTTGTTTTAGCGGCCGCCACGGCGGATACTGTAATTCGTGGCTGGATAATCCCATAACCAATTTTGACCCGTTTCTCGACCGGATCATACACTGGCAAGTTTAAAGGATGGGTTATGGCTCCCACTAAGCGGCGTGCACTGTGCAAGGGAAGTTTGGTATCTGCATCCAGTGTAATGACAAATTTTATTTGAGAAAGAAAATCTTCCCTCGCCTCATGAGCAAGATAGCTGGTACTCTTGTCTCCTCGAAGAAGACGGTTAAATTCAAAAATCTTTCCACGTTTTCTTTCCCAGCCCATCCACTTCCCTTCGGATGAGTTAAAGCGACGCGCGCGATGAAAAAGATAAAATCGAAGGATCGAATTCATTGAATAGCGTTGATTAAGTCCCTCGAGCTCCTTCTTCGCCATATCCAAAAGCTTTAGATCTTCAGGGGTCGTTTCGGTGTCCGCATCTTGGAAATCAGTGAGAAGTGCAAAATAAATATATTGATCTTGATTGGCGAGATAGTGTACTTCCAGATTTCCAATGAGTTCCTTGATGTCACTTTCATTGCTCAATAAGCAGGGAATGACCACCATGGTTTTATCAATTTCCGAAATTCCATTCTTTGTCTCCATGCGGGGGAGATGCCTCGGATGGCGAAGGAGGCTGATGCTATAGTTCAAAATGCCAAGCGAGAACTCACAGACTGGATTCAGAATGAAAAAGAGCAGCACTATATTTAGGAGAAAGCTTTGCTCATGGAGCAAAAATAATTTACCAATGATCCCCAAGAAAACCGAGATGAGCAATGTCAGCAGACCGAAATAGATAAAAACCGGATGTCCTTCAATAAAACGACTGATTTTTTCTTTAATGCGCGCATGATAGTGGAAATATTTTTCTAACTCGAGAACGCCATCGTCGATTAGAAAATATCCAATATGTGTTTGTCTGATGGCGTTTGTGTTCTTTTCGATTTCTCTTCTGGCAAATTCGACCGCGCTTTTAGCAATTTCAATTTCACTTGCCTGACTTCTCTTGGCAAGGCGTTCGATTGCTTTTCGATACGAATCTCGGGAGCGTTGATTCATTTTGAGATAAGCACCCATGGGATCTTTAATCAAAATGGGGTCTACCAAATTCACTTTTTCCAAGAAGGTGTGCCAGTCTATTGATGAAAGAAACCGCATGCTGGTGATTATATTGCCTATCGTAACTTGATCCGTGGCCTGGCGAAAATGTTCAAACTTGATGACATCTGCAGTGCAGGAGTTACAAGAATTCAATTTTTTTTCTAACCAGTCTAGAACGGTAAAAATACTTTGATCTTGATCACGTAAGCGCTGGATGAGTTGCACGATAAATGCGCAGCTTAATTTCCCTGAAGTATTAAAATAACTCGCCAACATTTGCACTAAATCTTGAGGTCGTGTTTTAGAATCGATGGCAAATTCCAGCAGCTCATCAGCAAACCGGTCAGCGGCGTCGCGTTTTTCCAGGGAATGAATAATTCTATTGACCAAGGGCTCTAACCGATTAATCAAAGCGATTTTGAATGTTATGAAGATGGCCCAAAGTTCTCCAATTTTGAGAGGAGTATCATGCTGAAAAGTAATAATAAAGTTTGTTATTGTCTCAAGCGAGAGTTGGGCATCACTATGAGCAACGATGGAATGTGCTATTGCATAGACTCTCGGATATCCGGCGTATTTTCCCAAAACATTCTTCGGTAATTCACGATAAAAATCTTTCGGCAGATCCCGTTTAATACTTCTGAATTGGTCCTCAATGACAAAAAAATTATCTAAAAACCAATCCGAAGCAGGCGGCAAACCATGCCTATCGTTGAGCTTTGTCAGATAGCGATAAGATTTCAAAATAACATTGGAGGCCGTCGTGACTTCACGAAGAAGATTGGTCTCGGTTTTCTCAGTGGACACTGTATTTGACTCTACCGCCAGTTGGCTTGCTAGGTCGATAAACCGTTCAGCACTGAGAATCTCGCGTATCCCGTTATCGTCATCGAACAAGTCTAGTGATGTTTTGGCAGGGCCCGGCAATTCCAGATATAATGATAACGATTGTTCAAGCGCCATGCTTCCTCTTGTAAAAGAATTTAACGTTAATTCCAAACTGAGAAGATAGTAATGATGAGAGGTTTACACAGGGGTGATCATACTCATTTATAGCTGTTGATGCGCTTTAGGCATTTTGGCCGTAAAATATTGTCTTATGAAATTTTCTTCCACCATTCTCATCTGTTTCATTCTCAGCAATGTCTCCCTCTGGGGACAGGTTCAACCTGCTCCAGGCCATAGGAACTTAGAGCTTATTGTGGGGCAAGATCATGTTGAATATGTTGACTTTATTCCTCATGTAAAGGCCCAGGTATCCCGGCCGGAGATACTAGAGATCATCATGGTTCCCAGCAGGCGGGAAATTCTTTTCAGACCAAAAAACGCCGGTGAAAGCACTGTATTTGTACGCAATATGGTGGGCGAGATCAGCGCTCGCTTTATGGCGAAGGTCGGCCTGCACGATAAATCCAAAATTGTGCAAGATCTAAGGGCCCACCTTGGTGATATCGAGGGAATTGAAATTGGCATTCGCGGTGATGATGTCTATGTGGGTGGCAGAATTGTTGTCCCGAACGATATCGGGCGTGTAGCGGTGATCTTGGAAAAGTATCACGATGTTCTTTGTTTGGTGGAATTATCGCCGCAAGCTCAAAGGACCATTGCCAGACAGATGCAGACCGAAATTCAAAGACATGGAATGCGCAATGTAACGGTCAGAGTCGTCAACGGCTCATACTGGCTTGAAGGTATTGTGGATTCAAAAGAAAAGCGCGAGAGGGCCCAGCAACTGGCGGTCGCCCTGCTCCCGGCATCGCTTTTGTCCTTGGCCGAGAGAACGCACTCTACCATGAAATATAATGGCCCGCAGGTTTTACAGAATTATATCAATTCGCCTTAGGTCGTCAGCATTTTTTAGCAGCTCTTTTTGACGTTCCGGGGTGATCATACCTTTGTGGCGCAGAGTTTTCGTGGTGGTCTTCAAAAGATTCCATTGTCCCTCGAGCATCACCTGCTCAAAAAGCAGGGAAAGGGATTCTTCGGTCGCGGCGGGATTCTTCTGGTTCCCCCCCTCAACGATGTCTCCCAGCACCTTAGAAATAAACCCCGGATCAAAGGCAAGAAAATTCTCACGTCTTAAACCGGCGTAACCTTGCATTCGAAGATTCAGAGTTTCGCCTGAGGTGAAGCGTTGGTAGTTTAAAATGAGATCCATGACCTTAGGGCAAAAAGGAACACGCCCTAAACGTTGGGCCATGTTCTTCCTCTCACAGTAATTGCTGTTTTCGCTAAAACCTTTATACAAAATGGGCAAGGCAGCCATTTTTTGGGGCTCCTCACCGCGCAATTTTCGACTCAATTCCCGAGGAATCAGCTGGTCGGTGCGGACTTGCGATTTAGTAAAAAAATCCAGTAACGCATGAAAGCTGATTGTCGGATTTTCTAGATCGTGTTTGTAGGTTTGCCAGTATGTGGTAATAAAGTGAAGCTCGGCGGGAAGCATGGATCGTAAAACCTCGAAGGCCTCAAGCATGGGAATACCGATCTTCCACATGATCAAAGAGATCACGCCCTCCTGAAACCGGCGGGGCGCAAATTTGCCGAAGCGCGCCCCTTTTGGAATATTAATAAAGGCGATATCGTCTTCGGCCGTAAGATAAAAGAGAGTGATGTCGGGGAAGGCCGATCTCAGATTTTTCACCACGGTGGCAAAAACCTTCTCATCCATCTCATAGAGATGCATCCACTGTAGAAAGATTCCCTCATCGTCGAGGGAGTCTCGAACAGATTGGTAGAATTCCGGCGTAAAAAGATTTTCCACGCCGGAGGTCCAGGGGTTGGTGGGTTCACTGACAATGAGATCATACTTGTCAGAGGTTCTTTGCATAAACTTAAAGGCATCCATCTCATGCAGTCTGACCTTGGGATTCTCCGTCAGGTGAAAATTATCATCAGCGAAAAGGCCTGCGGCCTTGATCATGGAATCGGAAATTTCGACCACATCAACGGAAGAGACATCTTCAAATTTTCCCATAAGACCGGCCGTGACACCTGTGGCAAGACCGACGACCATGGCCTTGACCTCTTTTTCCTTGGACAGAAAAAAGTAGGGCAAAATCCCGGCCAGAACCAGAGTCGAGTAGTCACCGGTCGTACTACTGTCACTCTTGGCATTATTGAAAATGGCCAGCTCATTGGTGGCGGTATACTTATTCGCGGAAACGGTCAGAGTCACTCCGTCATCAAAAAAGATATTTTCAAAATATCCGGTGGGAGGAATAAAAAAAGGTCCATGGCGATGAAGCTCTGATGGGGTATTGATGCGAAAAATACCCTCTTTATGAAAGGTGCGGTTCCAGCTCGCGAAGGCGAGAAACCCGAGAACCAAGGGGCCGGCCAGGGCCAGGAGGACAAATCTTTTGCCCCGATAGAAAAAAAACAGAGCGACCAGAGCAAGCAGCCCCACATTGACCTTGAAGATTGTGTCAAAATCCACCCAGGCGAGCAGAAAATAGGAGAGGATGACGGCGCCAAAAAAGGTTCCGATGGTATTTGCGAAATAGAGCAGACCGCACTGTTGACCATAATCATCGAGGTCCTTTTTTAACAAAGCGTAGCTTAAGGGGAGAACCCTTCCTAGGAAAAACAGAAAGGGAAAAAGGGTCACGAACAGCATTCCGTAAGTGATTAATTGGAAAATAAAAAAATCGGCCTTGCTGGATGTGAGTGAGACTCTGACCAGGCTGACCCAGAGGGGAAAATAGGGAACTGTAAAAAAAATCAGCATCAGAATGATCAATCCACTAAAAAGATTGCGATAAAGCTTGTTCAGGGAAATTTGCCCCATACAAAGGCTACCCAGGGCCAGACCGGCGACAAAAACGCTGACGACTAAAGGAAAGATGAGCGTTGAAGCTCCCACGGTAAGACCCCAGAGTCGAATCCACATCAGCTCCATGCTGATGGTGACAGCGCCAGTCATAAACACCAGGGCATAGATAGAAGAGCGGGGAAAGTTGTTTTCAAGCCAGGGAAGTGGTTTTTTTGCCTGAATGTCTCCTTCCAGACGATTTAAGAAAAACAGCATCGCTGCCAGGATATTGAGAATACCTGCGATGATTGAGGTTCCAATAAGTCCGACCGCCTGAATTAATACCAGGCCTGAAAGAAGAATGCCCACAAAGGCCCCGAGCGTATTATGGCCGTAGATTTTGGCGTGAAGGCAATTCACCTCGGTCTCATCCGAGGGCAAAATCGCCGTGAGTAAAGGGATCGTGGCACCCATGAGAAAAGTCGGGGGGAAAATCAGAAGCATCGTCAGCCCAAGATCAGCAATGAAGGAAAGCGGCAGCATGATTGAAAGGGCGCGCGTCGGGAGAAATAAAACGGGAAAGAGTATGCCCCACAGCCCGATGAGAACTTCCAGCAGGCCATAGGTCTTAAGCAGGCGTGTTCTGCTCTTGATCTTCCGGGTGAAATGGCCCCAGAAAAAAAATCCGCCTGAAAGCCCGAGCAGAAAGATGGCAATAACCAGAGCGGAAGATCGCGCCTCCGCTCCGAGTAGGATGCCCATATAACGGTGCCATACGGATTGATACATCAATCCCGAAACACCGGTGAGGAAGGTCGCGACAAGAATCCTTAATCGACTTGACAGGAGGTTCTCCAAAGGCTGAAGTGTCATGGGAGCGTCTGCCCGACTCTTTTCAGGACTGGAATAATATCATTTCGTTTAAATGGCTTGTGGAGGTAGGCATCCACCTTTTGACCTAAGGAATTGTCCCCCTTAGCTGAAAACTCATCCAGAAGGTTCCCGGTTATAACCAAAAACTTTGTATGCCTGCCCAGATTTTCAACTTTTATTTTAACCAGGAGTTCATCGCCGCTCATCTTGGGCATCTGCAAATCCACGAACACAAAGTCGAACTCCTTTGCGGCAATCATCTGATAAGCTATCTCTCCATTTTCGGCCTGGACCACATCTAAACCGAAAGAGGACAAGTAGCCCGACAAAATATCTCGAATAATTTTCTCATCATCAACCACTAAGGCCTGGCCTGCAAGTTGAAACTCCCCATCGTTTTGCGGAACTTTTTGACTCACCAAAATGGTCTTCTCAAGTTTTGGCAGGATAATTGAAAATGTTGTCCCTTGGCCTGGTGTGCTTTCCACACTCAACCTTCCCCCAAATGAGGTAATAATTGCGTGACTTATGGAAAGCCCAAGACCCGTTCCTTTGCCGACCTCTTTGGTAGTGTAGAAAGGATCAAAGATTCGGGCCAGGCGATGCTCCGGAATTCCAGGACCGTTATCCCAAATGGTTAGATGAAACTCATCATCTTTATTCTGTGTTGTTATGCGAATATCCCGTTCGTTGCAACTCATCAATGCGTCTTTGGCGTTGCCAAGAATGTTCATAATCACCTGTTGTAGCTTTCCCCTGTTGGCCTTCAAGAAAAAATGCTGTGCCTTGAGCTGTGGTTCTATTTTTATATTTTCCTTTTTATACAGGCCTTGAATAAGGAGCAGCGTCTCACGAATGCATCGATGCCCATCTATTTCGTCTAGTGCATCACTATCCTGGCGAGCATATGTTTTTAAACCTTGGACAATTTCTCCAATTCGCACGGAAGCATCCTGAATAGTTTGTAGAGCATGTCCGTTATCCTCATTTGAGAGATCTGGGCCCTTGCGCAGCAGCTCGTCCGTGCTTCCGGTAATAATCGCCAAGGGATTGTTAATTTCGTGCGCAATGCCGGCGGCCAGGGTTCCGATGGAGGCCAGCTTTGACGAGTGTAAAAGCTGCTCCTGCATCTGCAATTTTTCTTTTTCGGCGCGTTTACGTTCTGTGATGTCCCTGAAGAAACCGATTAACATCTCTTTTCCGTTAATCTTTAGGGGGAAAGCATTAATGTCTGCAAAAAAAATGCTGCCATCTTTGCGTTTGACAGGCAGATTTTCCGCCAGCGCCCCTTCCTGTCGGTGCTGCTTTTCGAAGGCCTCCAGAACTAAAGGTAACTCCTCTTTGGGGTGGATATCGGCCACCGATAGTTTTTGCAATTCGGAGAGATCATATTTGAGCATCTGGAAAATTTTATTGTTGCCCATCACAAATTGTTTGGTTCTCGTGTCCGCAATCAAAATGCCATCAGAAGCATTTTCAAAAATCAAACGGAATTGAGTTTCGCTTCTGAGTCGATCTTCTTCGACCTGTCTTTGCTTGGTAATATCCAGAATCGTTCCGATAATGGAAATAATGACGCCGTGATTGTCGAAGGACCCTTCCCCGAAACCTCTGACCCAGCGAAGAGCACCATCTGATTTTCGGATAATTCTGAACTCTCGATCAAACAGCTTGCGTTGCGAGATGACCTCGTCTTCTAAGTATCGGCGCACCATCTCGGTGTCCTCGGGATGGATTATGTCAAAAAAGCCCTGAATACTTCTCTGGTAACTGTGGTCAATGCCCAAAATTTGATCGAGTACTTCCGAGGACTCCCAGCAATCCTTGAGAAAGTCCGCTTTATACGAACCGATTGAGGCGGCCCGCTGTGATTCTTTAAAGAAATATTCACTTTCCCGCAGGGCACGGGAGACCCTTTTTGCCTCGGTAATGTCCCGTATAAAAGAGATCATTTTCCCACCTTCGGTGGGCCAAGATTTTACGCTTACTTCCACATCAAAAATGCTGCCATCTTTTCTTTTATGTTGGGTTTCGAAACGGTCTTCACCTCGTTGCATAATATTTTGGATGTGCCTGTCAGTCTCTTGCGGAGCTTCAAGCGCTTCAAAATCGGTAATGTGCATATTGAGAAGTTCCGCCGTGCTATAACCACTCATGGAGCAATAGGTGTTGTTCACTTCAAGCAGCCATCCTTGTTTGTCCGACAGCCAGTAACCGTCCATCGCCGTTTGAAGGATGGCGGTGTGACGTTCTTCTCCTCTTTGTCGTTCAGAATTATCGGCCACGACGACAGAAATTCCTATCACTTCACCCGTTTTGGAATAAATGGGGAAAATGCGTGTTTCAAAATTACGCTGCAACGTTGCCGGCGTACTCGTCCAGCTGGAGGTGTGAAATGGCACTCCATCGAAAACGCGGTCAAAATGTGTTTTGGCAATTTTCCAATCTTCAGCATTTGGATAATACTCTGAAAGCGCATGCCCGAGCTGGATTTCCATACCATGAAGCGTCTTCATCACGTCAGCATGTGCGCTATTAAAGAAGGTATAGCGATATTGGCAATCGAGGGAAAAGGCCGGGGTCGGCGTATCGTCCAGGGAGGAATCTCTTGACTCGGTCATGGGGGGGCTCCAATGGGAAATTGCAGGATAGCATCCGGAAGATAAGCTAGGCAAAAACTAATCTAATAGATTTGCTTCGTTAAGTCTCAGGCGAGCACCGGGCGGAAGGCAATCGTCGAACGAGTCTGGGCCCAAAAAGGCGCCAGGTAAGGGCTTATAATGACGTGGCCTCGCAGATTCCTGGGCCTGATATTTTTAGCTCAAAAAATTTTCTCTATATGCCGATAAACTGACTCGAGTATCGGTAAGTTCATTTTTTTGGGCCTGTATTATGGGTTTTGATTACGACAAATTAAAAAGCAAAGGCGAAGACGGCGGTAGCTACTGGACCTCCTACAGTGACCTTTTTATGGTGCTTTCGGTGGTCTTTCTGCTTCTTTATGTCGTCACCAGCATGCGCAGTGGTGCCGCGGGTATTCAAAAGCAGATCGAGTTTAAGCAGATGAAGGAAGATGCCGCCGATCTGCGACAGCAGATAAAAGTCTACAATACCTTGAAAGAGGAGTATCTGGAAAAAGAGGCAAGCAAGGATGAGGAGCAGGTTTATAAAGAGCTGATGGATAAGCTGACTCTTCTGCAGGACGAGCAGGCCAAAGAGAAGGATAATTTGCGCAAGCAGGCCATGGATAATGAGAAGAAGGAAATGGCCCTCAATAAATATCAGCAGATTGTCCGAAATATTATCAATGCCAACATGCTCTCCAAAGCTAAGATCAAGAAGCGCGATCGAATTATTAAGGCATCGGAAGAAACCATCGCGGTCAAAGAAACGGAGATCGCCCTTAAAGAAAGTGAGATTAAGGAAAATTTGGCCACGATCGCCGATCAGGATCAGGAAATTGAAATTCAGTCGCAAACGATTGAAGAAAAACAACAAATTATTTTTGAGAAGCAGCGGGATCTTGAGCAAAAGCAAAATGAAATCGGGCAACTTGAAAGTGAGATCAAGGACAAGCGTGAGGCCATCGAGCAAAACCAAAAACGCATCGCGAGCTTGAACAGCAATTTAGGTTCCAAGATTAATGAACTCAAAGCGACGCAAACCCAGCATAAAACCAGTAAAGAAAAGCTGCTTAAGGATATCCAGAAATTAAAAAGGGAGACTGAAAGTAAGATCGTAAAACTGCAGGCGCAAAATCGAAATGTTTCTGCCGAGTTAAGTAAGGCCGGGGCCGAATTGCAAGAGGCCAATAGCTTGATTCAATCTCAGGAGGCCGAGCAGGCCAAGCTGGCGGGTGAGCTGGAACGGGCGGGGGAAGAGCTAAGAACCTCGCGGGAACAATATCAGAAGCAGGTGGCCAAGCTACGCGCTGAGCATGCCGCCGGCATGCAGGCCGAGCGTTCCGCCTTTGAAAAAAAGCTGGAATCTGAAAAGCTGACCGGGGCGGCCCTCAAAGAACGCATGGCCAGGTTTAATCTTGAGGCCAAAAATAAAGAAGCCGCGCTCAATCAGAAGATCGGTGATCTTTCAGGAAAATTCGAACAGACCCGTGCCAGCTTGACTCAGGTTGAAGAGGAAAAGGGGCGTGCTCTGGCATCCGTGGACAAATTATCCAAGCAAAATAAAGTCATGGCCGAAGATCTGGAGCGCATCCGTAAGATGGAAGAGGCCCAACGTCGGGTAGCGGAGAACTTAAAGAAGAAATTGCAAGAGGCGGGCATTGGTGGCATTAATACAAAAACGGGCGATGTGACCTTGAGTTTTGAAAAAGAATTTTTTGATCGTGGCAAATCAGAATTGAAGGCCGGGATGATGGAAACCCTTGCGCGTTTTATGCCCAAGTACACCCAAGGGTTATTTGATGATGCCAAGATTGCGGATAAGATACAATCAGTGGAAATTACCGGATTTGCCTCACCGACCTATAAGGGAAAATATATTGACCCCAATAGTTTGAACGAGGTCGATCGCAAGGCCGCCCAGTACAATATGGATTTAAGTATTGAGCGTGCCAAGGCCATTTTTAATCACATCTTCGATCGCCGGAAGTTGAGTTACAAATATCAAGACAAATTGCGTCCGTTAGTCAAAGTCACGGGGCGAGGTTTTTTTGAGGCCGGCCGCGCCCCCGCCGGTGCCATTCCCGGCATGAATGAAAAAGAGTTCTGCAAGAAATTTGACTGTAATCAAGCTCAAAGGGTCATCATTAAATTTAATATTAAAAAGTAAGGAAATAGGCGGAAGTTATGGAAACAGATCTCATCGTCAAGTATCTCGTGGAAAAGGTGGTCATGATATGCTCCGGGACTCTGCTGCCCATGATCCTTCTGACCTTCCTCGGTGCCGTATGCCTGCGGCTTCTGGTGTACTATACGGTGAAGCGTGAGATGTGGTTCGCCCGGGAATTTCAGCGTAGAGTATTTAAGATCTTAGATGAGGCCAAGATCGAGGATCAGTTTTCCTTTTACCCCTTTGTGAAACGCACTTTAGAGAGAACCTTTTACGAGAGTTTTATCGTGCGCGCGATCATGAAAAGGCGCAATCCTGATTATGTGATGGCATTGTCTGATCGCCTTTTTTTAATTCAACAAGGTTCTGCTATCTTGATCAAAGATGCGCTTAAGCAGCTTAAATATTTGCGCAAGACGGATGAGCGGCCAAAATTTTTGGAAATCTCCAAAACTATTTTTCAGAATAATCCCTGCTTTAGCAAGGTACTCGGTATTCTGCCCATTGATGCCGCCAACAGCATGCTTAATATTTTACCCGGCCTTTTTATCATCGGCGGAATCTTTGGAACTTTCCTTGGGATCATGGATGGCCTGCCAAAACTATCCATGATGGACCTCAGCGATAGTGAAGGCTCCAAGCTCATCATGGATACTTTCTTGCTGAAAATTAGTTTTAGTATGAGCGCTTCTATTACCGGCATCATGGTTTCCGTCACCACAACTTTATTTAATACCGTCTTCGCCGTGGAGAAGGTTTTTATTGATATGGTGGAGCGTTTTGAGAACACGCTGGATATGGTGTGGGATCGAAGTATGGATAACGATGTTCCAGTAGGGCTGGTTGAGTTTGATGAGCATAAGGACCCCATCGATGCCTTGGCGGCGGATGCCCTTCAAGAGGAGCTGAAAAAGGATAAAAAGGCCAAGAAAAGCATTAGACCTTGGGAATCACCCACGCTTAAACAATCAGTTAAAGTTGCTCCCGCAGCTCCCGCTGATGATAAGGTTGATAAGGCCGGTTAGGTACTATTCCCGCCTGACTCACTTTTACCCCATAAATACCGACAAGTAATTGAGTTCTACGGAGTTGAGCCAACCTATGGGGGCGCGCAGACAAATTGTTGTCACAGTCGATTCTGCTGGTTCAAAAAGTTTATTTGAGTCAGAAAAGTCGGATGTGATTGTGGGTCGGTCTAAGAAGGCCGATCTGCGGCTTGCCTATGAAGGCATGAGCCGAGAGCATTTTGCCCTCCAGGAAAAAGAGGGAATTCTTTTTATCAAAGACCTGGGCTCGGCCAACGGAACCATGGTGAATGGCTCCCTGCTTGGGCCGCAGAAATATCACAAGCTGGCACCCAAAGATAAAATTGAGGTGAAAGGTTTAGCGCTTAAGATCGAGGCAAAAATTTTAGAATTTCCTTCACCGGCGGCCAAAACCCCTCCGAAACCCGCTCCAAAACCCAAGGCCAAAGTAAAACCCGAACCGCTGCCGGCCTACCTCGACGCACCTGAGATGCTCGACGATTTTGATGATCGAGAGCTGGCCTTGGCGCGGGAAATTATCATTGAGGCCCCCAGAGAACCGGAAAAACAAGAAGACGAAAATAAAAATACAAATTATCTGGCCCAGGCCCAGGCCATGGAGCTGCTGAGCAGTGCCGAACAAGAGGCCAAAGAAATACTGAAGAAGGCCCAGATCCAACTCGAGCAAGTTAAGGAAGTGGAGCATGCCCGCTGGCAGATTGAATGGAAGGTCGAGGCGGAGCAAGAATTGGCGCGTCTGCGAGAAAAAATTAAAGCGGAGGAGATGGCCGAGGCCCAGTTCCATCTGCAACAGCAGCAGATGAAGCTTGAAAAAGAGTGGCAGGCCAAAGTGGCACAGGAAAATGAGAAACAGGCCCTCGATGCGGCAGAGCTTCAGAAGCGCGCTCTGGCGTCCATGCAGGGAAAGGCCGACAAACTTATTGAAGAAGCGGAGACCAATGCCCAGCGTTTGATCGAAGAGGCCAGAAAGATGGCACGGGAAGTGCGCGACAAGGTCTATCAGGAAACTCTCGCGCTCAAAGATCAGGCATTGCAGTCTTATGAAACGCAAAGGGGCGCGGCACTTGTCATGTATGAGGATACTTTGGCCCGCGCCTCAGCGGATGCCGAAAGACTCTTAAAAGAGGCCAAGCAAGAGATTGAGAAAAGGGAAAGTAAGGCGAATGAGTTCCAATCAGTTTCAAAACTTCAGGCGGAAGAATCCCTTTCTCAGAGCGAAAGTAAGGCGCAAAAAATAATTCAGGAGGCCGCGGCACAGGCCCAGCATTTAATCGAGGGCGCCAAAGTCGAAGAGCGACAGCTCAAAGAGGATGCCGAGAAGCTTTTGAAAAACGCCTATGCCACGGCCTTGGCCATGGCAACCGCTTCCGATGGCGTGAACTTTATCGCTGATTTTCCAGAGCTAAAGACCGTCGAGTTTCGAAAAATTGAAGACCTCCATCATCTCGGATTGGAGGGGCTGGGGAACTTGAAACAAACCACCGGCCATGAGCTGGCAGATGTGCAGAAGAGAAAAATTGCCGCCATGGCCGAGGAAGAAAGAAATCTTCGGGCGAGCATGTATGAGCGGGTGAAGCTGGAGGCGCAGGAGGAGGCCCTCAGAATTCAGCAGGGTGCTGAGAAAAGTGCCGAGGAAATTTTGGCCCAGGCCTATACCCTGTCGAAACGTTTAAGCGCTGAGACCCAGCATAAATATCTGGCCGATAAGGCCAGAATCGAGCAGGAGATCAAGCACCTTGATGAGCAGTACCAAAGCTCCAATCATCTGGTAACCGAGCTTAAGGCGGCCATCCACGAAGGGGAACTAAAAAAAAGATATCTGGCGCATGAGCTGGAGCAGCTTTCCCTGGACCAGGCGACCTGTGTGCAAAAGCTGGGTTCGATCAGAGAAGAGCTGACCAGTGCACGACGAGAACACGCTGAATTTTTGCAGGAAATAAAACAGAGCGAAGCCAGCTTGCGGGAGCGCGTGCAGGAGCAAAGAGAAGAACGGGTTGCCTCTGAAACACAGTTTCTGGCAACCAAAAAAGAATGGGAGCGTGAGCTTTCATCGTTGGGAGAGGAGGTTGTCCTGCTGCGTGAGGAAAAGACCTTATGCCTTCAGGTGATGCAGGAAAGCCAATCCCAGCTTGCCTCGGCCGAAAGTGAGGTGCGTCGTTTAGAGGAAGAGAAGCAAAATTTTGAAGCTCTCCTGCGACAGTATGAAGAGAAATCCGAGCTGGCCCAGGGCCGCTTTGAACAGCTGGTCATTTTAGAATCCGAGCTGCGCCAAAAGGTCGATGCGGGGATCCTCGCTGTCCAGAAGGCAGAGCAGAATGAAAACGAGCTTAAAACCAAATGCCAGCAGATGCTCCAGGAGGCGAGGGCGGAAAAGGATCAACTGCATAAGCATATGGAAGAGGAGCGCAATTCGCTGGACATGTTGAAAATGGCCCAGGAAAAAATGGTGAGAGAGGAAGCCGAGGAGCTGCGCAAGCAAATCTGTGATGAGGCCCGTGCCGAAGGTCAGAAAATATGCGCTCAGCTGATAGATGAGGGAACCCTGCAAAAGGCCCAGATGTTAGAAAAAGTGCGCCAGATGCAGGAACGAATTACGGCCACCAATCTTGAGATGGCCAAGAAAGAGCAGGAGATGAAAGCGTTTCAAGAGCAAAAAATCATGGAGGCGCAGAGAGAGGCCATCGCCCTGACTGAAAGTGTGCAGCTTGAAATTCATGAGGCCCGCCAGAGGACCGAAGAAGAGGGGCGTAAGCTCCTGGCCGACGTCCATGCCCGCGCTGAGCAGATTCTGTCTCAGGCCGTGCAGCAAAAAGAAATGGAGCAGGATAAAATTCAAGATGAGATCGCCGGCCGGCGCAGACTGATCGACAGCGAGCTGGAAAGCTACAAGGCCGATCAGTCGCGTGAAATCGCCCAAATTAAAATTCGTGAGTTAGAAACACTTAAAAGACGTGAGCAGGAGTTTAATCAAAAGTGGGAGACCATTCGAGAAGACGCCGTTCAAGAGATAAGTGAAAATCTGAGAGTCAATCTGCTGGTCAAAATCCCGGACCTTCCTCCGGAAAAGATGGAGCAGTTTAAAAATAGCTTTATCGGTTCGATTCAGGAGGTGGTCCGAAACGCCCTCCATCCACCAAACCAGGAAGCCGGCCCTAAGGCCAAAGGTATCCTTCAGGGGACGGGAAAGGTATCTCGCAAGGCAAAAATTTTCTGGCTTAAGTTGGCCGCCTCCATTGTCATCCCCATTCTCCTTCTGATTATTCATTTTGCCGCTCCCAATTTCTATCCGGCCCTCTATCAAAGCACTCTCGGGAAAATAGTGAGCGGCGATTCCTACAGCAACAAGTATGTCGAAAATGAGATGGCACTCTCGCGCAATCGCCCGAAGTTCAATCCGGCCACCACTCCCGGCTTCAAGGCGAATTATACCGACAATATTCTCTACACCGAGGGATATCGGGATTTGGTCCTCAATGCCAAATTCATCGAAGAGTGGACCAAGGATTGTAATCACTTTTTAGAGCAGGAACTGCGCATGAGCGATGAGACCATTGTTTCGCTGGTGTCCTTTGAAAATAATATGCACGAGCAGCTCGTGCCACTCTTCTTGAAAATCAATCCCGATTTTGAGAAAGAGGGCGTGGCCAGAATGCGCGAAACGGAAGGAGAGTATTATCCTAAAATCAAGGCCCTTTTCCCCAGTGAGGAGAAGTTCGCCCGCTTTTACAAATTCAAGGAAGACTACTTTTTTCAAAAGTCCGCTGCGGGCGCGCAGTAGCGGTATCTAGGTCCAACACCTTCTCCCCTTAATCACCGCTTCCTGATTTTGGTGTTGGAGCCTCAATCCGGTTGCGCTCCAATATTTTTCAATCATACCATTACTTCCTTTCAAGTTGCATAATACTGTCGCAAGCGTGTCCTGGAACCATCGGGAAGACAGAATTTTCTTTTTAATGTAAGAATTATTTTTGTTCAACTCGCGCACTTGAGATCAGCATTTAAGAAAAATAATCCTATGTAATGCGCGATTAAACGCGCCCATCTTAGTTTTCAAAGTGGTCAAAAATTCTGCCGCCGGTGAACGATTAAAATTTCCCACAAGGTGCTCATATCCAAAATGTGAAGGCGAAATTTAGCACAAAAAACTATGGTATATAGAAATTAAAAATGGGAGGCGGTATGAATTTAAAAAAACTGAAGAATGAGGTTCTGGTGCAAAATACAAAAATCTGATCAAAGAGGAAAACCGAATATTGGCAAAGGTCCTGGCGCATTTCCAGGAAATCGAGTCCCGCAAGCTCTATTTGGAATTGGGGTATGGGAGTCTTTTTTTATTTGCCGTCAAAGAGCTTGGCTACAAAGAGGCTTCGGCCCAGCGAAGAATCGAGGCCATGCGTTTCCTCAAAAAAACGCCCGTGGCGCGGACCATGGTGGAAAAGGGCCATCTCAATTTGAGCAACCTCTCGCTCCTTGAGCGTGTAACAAGAGAGGCCCAGACGACCCACGCCCAAAATGTGGCGGCACTCAATTTGATTCAAGAGGAACCAAATTCCGCAGCGGAGGCCGAAAGCAAGTTGCGAGGGTATTTTAAGTTGGAAAATAAAAAACGGGTGGTGAAGAAAGACGCAATTGCCATCAAAAAATTATGTGAGTCCCAAGTTGAAAAACCACAGAAAAAAGTCCGACAAGCGCCCACCGCGCGCACGGCGGGAGTCGTTCTCAAACGCGAACTCTTAAAACAGGCCGACCATCAGTGCGAGTATGTCAGTCCTTCGACCGGACGGCGCTGTGACAACCGGCACTTTCTTCAAGCCGACCACAGGGAGTTTCCTTGTGAGCGCCATTTGGTGAACCACCATTTTTCCAATACTTAAACCAGGGAGTATGGAAAAATTACAGGCCCCCCGCCGCTCAAGGCATTTTCGCTGTAAAATTTGGAATTCATAAAATCAGAGGTACGACCTATGAAGTGGTTTATCTTATCCGCCTTATTGGTACTAACATTTTCCCTTAACCTATGGGCCAATGGGCCGCAGATCCAACAGTGGCAGGAAGACGTGGCGGATTCCCTGCGTTACCGTGAGATGGCCTTGGCATTTTTTATGGAGGCCTCGGAAAACCTGAAGGCCGACAAACCCTTGAGCGGGACCCAGATGGCCGATCTATACAAGTTAAACTATGTCCGCCAGGAGCTATTTAAAAAGATTAAGAAAACCGCTGATGCCTCTTATCTTAACTTCAAAAAAGAGGCCAAGCGAGATTCCCATGGGGCCAAAACCTACCTGCTCGGGCTGGAGTCTTTTCTGTACTACCTGCTTATTGATGACAACGTACTCCTGGCAGATATGCTCTTTCAAAAGCAAAAGGACCTGCGTCGCCTCTTAAATGAAGACAATCAGTCTTACTCGATTGTGTCCAATGGGCTGCGGGAGGAGGTCGAGCACTATTTTAGCTTTAAGATGATGGCGCGCAAGTCAAAGCTCAATAACACCCTAAGAAATTTGCTAAAGAAAGTTGAAGTGGCCGCCAATGTCAGCGGAATCGATTTGGAGGAGCGTGATCTGGTTCTCGCCTCTTATCAATATCAGTATAAGTATCAGCACTCCTATGGGAAGCGTTTTTCTCTCAATACCAAACATATCTGGGCCAAATATTTCAGCGGTCAAAAAAATGTGCGAGATTTCTTTCGCTACGTCGCGGATAAATTTGTCTTCAATGTCGTCTACGCTTTCGGCCGAAGTATCGGACAGATCCAATGGCGCAAAGGTAAGTTATTCGATCGCAAAGATTATGAAACTAAGATGCTCGGACGCCTGAAGCCGATGGACGTGTTCTTTGATAAATCCCGTTACAAAGTCACGGGCAGAATTATTCCGGGATTTTGGAATCACAACGCCGTTTGGGTGGGCACGGAAGCGGAACTTAAGGCCTTAGGCATCTGGGAGCATCCCTTGGTGAAACCGCACCAGGAAAAAATTCGCCAAGGTCGAAGTATTCTTGAGGCCCTAGGCATGGGAACAGTGCTGAACACGCTGGCACACTTTATGAACGTGGACGATCTGGCGATCGCGCGCAAAGAAAATATGACCGATGCTGAAATTGCCCAGAAGCTTTTGCTGGTTTTCGCTCAATACGGAAAGAAATATGATTTTAACTTCAACACCAACTCCGAAAGTGACATTATCTGCTCTGAAGTTGTCCTGATCGGTTACCCAGAGGTCCCCTTTAAGCAGTCCAAGCTGCTTGGCAAGTGGAGTACTACGCCATCGGATCTTGGCCTCCAAACCCTGCCCGGCGGGACTTTCGTCCTGCACACCTTGTATAATGAAGGGAAGGAAATTGAGACTCACCTTGAATGGCATATGGAGAAATTAATCCGCGACAAAAAAACTGATGTGAACGCGGTCTTCCCTTAAAAGTCTTCTGACTAATTTGCTCTGATTGTGCGGTCTCTTGTACAATCAGAGCATCTATGAATAACTCAAACATTTCCTCTAGGGTTTATGCTCTCCTCATCATCATCGTGGGGCTTGTGGCGTTTTTCACCGCCAGAATGATTGTAAGCTCTCCCAAAAATGACAAAAAAACCAATGCTAAAGCACAAGCTCGTCCGAGTCAGGGCAGCCGGTCCGATGACGAAGGGAGTTCCCCCTTCACGATCTTCAATGCTCCCAAGGCCATTCCCGTTCGCAGTAAGCTTTCTCAGCGAAGTATGGCGGAACACGATGCTCTCTTTTGGCAGGAAATGGATACCCTGGAACCCACCGACAAAGGGGTGATGGTAGAGATCGAACAGAAGGGCGAATTCTACGTGGCACTTGGTGATGTGATGATCGCCGCGGGCCCGGACGGTTTTGGGCGGATGTACCCCGGACAACGCCTCCCGCTGGCCCGGCCTAAACTTTGGCCGGGTGGGCGAATTCCGCACATGATAGATTCCAATCTCAAGGTGAAGGTCGAGTTAAAGGCCGCTCTGGCTGAGTTGCGCGAGCAAACAGGAATTGAGTTTATCTCGGCCTATAAGGAAAAAGATTTTGTGGTTTTCCGAGCTCATAAGGATCAGTGCTTTTCCCACGTCGGCCGTATCGGCGGCGAGCAGGAAATTTGGCTCGGGCCCAATTGCAAAAAAGGCGAAATCCTCCACGAGCTGATGCATACTTTAGGTTTTTTTCACGAGCAATCGCGCCCCGATCGTGATGAATATATGGTGGTGTTTTGGGAAAATCTGGATAAAAAATACTGGGAACAGTATAAAAAAATTTCTTCCGATTTTCAGAATTTAACCGACAGTGAATTTGATTTTAACTCGGTCATGCTTTATCCCCCTGAAGCCTTTGCGCTCAATCCTCAGCTGGCCACCATGGCCAAGTTGAATGGTGATCTGTACACTGTAAATCGCGAGGAGTTGAGTCAGCTTGATATTGAAAAAATTCGCGACATTTATAAGACGGAATTTGATAAGTAGGATTCTCCTGCTGTTTTTTGCCCTATGCCTCCTGAGCTGGGGTTGTTCCAGTCAGCGCGAAAGAACTAACGCCGCTCTAAGGCAGGGCAATTTTACCGTCCTATTTCCTCCGGTCTCGCTCCAAGAATTTCCCGTTCCACCGCCTCATAAAGTTGAAATATGGGTTCCAGATGCCCAGTCCAAACGCCATATCCAGTTCGGTTCCATCGAATCTCGCCTTGAAACCTTCAAGGCGCTTTTTTTAGTTTATTTTCCCTCCCAATATCTCACCGAGGCCAGAGGGCAGGTACGTTCCTTAAGTACGCTTATGATGGAAAAGATGTGGCGGGAGGTTCGTGAGGACAAGGAGTGGTCCATCTTTCTCACGTTGTTGTCCAATTTGAAGCTGTTTCAGTCCAAGATGGCACGGCCTTTGGTGTTCGAATATTTAAAACGCGCGAAAGGCGAAGATGAGGGTGAGGATCATAAAATATGGGAGGAGTTGGAGCAGCAAATGGCACCCTTTTTGCGTGGGATTCACACCCGCAAAACCCTCCCGGCGCTTTTTAATATGTATCCCGTCGCCCGAAGACAGTTTCTCGATGCCTTACAGCTAACTCACATTTCTTTTCTCTCCCAGATGTGTATCAAGGCCCGTGGCAAAATAACTCGCACCATCTATGAGGAACATTTTGGTCCGTTGCTCGCCAACCGAACGGCGGATTTGGATCAGGATTTTTTCCTTGGCAAAGAGGCCGAGGATCCAAATCAAGGCTACGAACAAACCGTGGATACTCCGGTGGCCCCGACAACTGTGCCGGTGGTCGCGGACCCGACTTCTCAAAAGCTCCGTTCAAAATGTCACCTCACCTACAATGGGAAAACCAATACTTTGGACGGCCAAATTGATGTGGTGGTGGTAGGAGCGGGGAGTACCGGAAGTTACATGGCCTATCTGCTGTGGAAGGCCGGTCATAAGGTTTTGCTGGTGGATAAAGGGCCTTTGCCCACCCATTTTTCACCTATGGGAAAAAGATACGCCCTATGGAATCTGGACTTTGTAAGCGGTAAAAATTTTTTTGAAGAAGGAAAGCTACTGCTGATAAGGCCCGAGCTGATCGGGGGAGGAGATACTTTAGGGACGCAGGTGTCCTGGCCGGTGAGTGATGCGGAGATGATTCATTTCATCCAATCGAAACGTGAGGCCGGAGCTTTTCCTCCTGCCTTTTATGATGAGGACAAGCTGGACGAACTCCAGGGGAAAGTTTCGGCATCCACTGGCATTCGAGTTATGCCGGATGAGGAAATAAGCTCGCGTGAAAAGCTTTTTCGTGAGACCGCCCTGTCTTTAAATCTGGACGTTCGAGCGCTGCGGATGGGGTTCGGAGATGGGGGATTGACCCGCTCGCCTTACACCAAGGCCAACACCGCCTTGGATGCCTATTTGCGAGAGGCCCTGAGTGATTACAAAAATCCTTTATGTATGCTTCCGCGGGTACTGGTACAAAAAGTCATTGTACAAAGAATTGGTACGAAGCTTGTGACCAAGGGGCCTGTCATGAAGGTTTTACCCTGGCCCAGGCAGCGTGAGATCGAACATGAAATTTATCCCTCTCTCCGCACCAAGCTGCCGGATAATCTGGTCTTTAAGGTTCTGCCCAAGCTGGTTATTTTGAGCGCCGGTATTCCGGGGACATTGCAAATTATGCACAACTCTGGAATTGTTCATCCGGAGTTGGGAAAAAGTGTGGCCTTCAATTATGCCCAGCTTCTTATAGGTCTCTATCCGCGCGGCCTGCAGGCGATGACTCTGCCTTTCACCAGGATTGCCCTTGGTCCACCGCGCTCCGGTGACATGGCCCCTTATGAATATCTGATTCATGAAATTCCTTTTGAAGGTCCCCATTTGGCCCAGATCGCCGGCCCCTATTTAGAATGGGCCTATCCTCTTTTTCGACATGCGGATCAGGTGAGAACCTTGCTGGTCGCCCTTACCAATGAGGACGTGGGAGGCAATATCTTTGACCCCCTCAATGGTAGTTTTAAATATAACAATCTTGCCAGCAGCTTTAGCAAACTCAAGCAGGGCCTTTTAACCGCCGCCAAAATGCACTTTGATTTAGGTGCCCGGGCGATAATGCTTCCCCAACTTTCGCGCCCTCACGAAACCGGCTCGGGAAGTGGCAGTGGAAACGACAGTGAGCTGACCCGTCCCTTTCACTTTGAATCCTTGGAAAAATTTGAGAGCTATTTGGTGGATTTGAAGCAGGAACCTTCTGTCACTCCCATGCTCATCTTTGCGCCGAATGGTGGCGCGGTCCGCGGCCATGATAACGATAATGACAGAGCGTTGGCACCGTTGGATCGGATTGGGCGGCCCCAGGGCTTTGAAAATCTCTATGTGATGGACGCCACCGTTCTTCCGCCTGGGATTGGCCCTTATCATTCTTTTTTTCTCAAAGCGATGGCCCACACCATGATTCAGATCATCACCGGACAACAAAAACCCTAAGATATTTGCCAGACAGTCATGCTCTGGTTATGCTTTTAGCACAAGTTTTAGTCTCATTCGGAAGGAGTAGGTATGCTGAAAATTCTGGTATTGTTCATGTTTTGCTTTTGTCTTTGTTTGTTTGCAAGCACCAATCTTCGAGCAGGAGAAAGCGATTCCGCGCGAGTTACCTACTACGGAGGCCGATCCGCACCCAACTTTGAAATGGCCCTGAACACGGAAACATATCGCACTGAATATCGCACCATTCAGGTGCCTTACACCGAAAGAGTGTGCGCCCCCGAGCGTCGCTATCGTCAGGAATGTCGAACCATTCCGGGCGAGCGAGTATGTCGTACCGAAACTCGCACCACCTGCCAGGACCGTCGAATCTGTCGCCCCGGCCCCCAAGGTCAACCCATCTGTACTATCCAGCGCGTTTGTCAGAACGTACCCGTTCAAGTATGCCAGACCTTACCACCACGAACTGTTTGTCAGAATGTGCCTTACGACGAAATGGTATGTCGTGATGTGACTCGCTATCGCACTGAAACCCGCCCAGTTCAGGTTCTCGATAAAAGAGTCAATGCTCATATTAACTATACCGTCGCCAACCATGCCAACCTGACCTCCATGGATGTTGAGTTTCAGGGAGATTTGCGCGCCGATCAGATCACCCTCCGCGCCCAGGACAATGGGGCCCCCAGTGCGATCCCGGCGTGTGTCGCTCTGGCACGCGTGAACGGCCAAAGACAGATGAACGGTGACACCTTATTTATTACAGGCCAGGTGGACGTCGCCCTCTATTTGGCATCCCAGTATCGCGCCATTATTGAGCGTGAAGCTGTCCTGGCCCCACAAAATTTAGGTCTGGTACGAATCGACTTTCCCTATGCCGTTGTTCCCGATTTAAATGAGATCGGTTTTTATCTGCGTCTCAACACTGTCCGTGGCATGGCCATTGATCGTCCGCTTAATCCCAGTGAGTACCGACTGGTGAAGACTCAGGAGAGCGCCTATCTGGAAATATCCCTGGCTCAACTTTTGGGCCCTTACTACGGACCATTGCGTGGCAGTTCTATGACCATGGAACTGGGAGTGACGCTTCGTCCGGCAGGTGTGGTGCTGAATGCTCATCAGTTTTCAAATTGGGCCAAGGGCAATTTCTTCAATTTTATTCTTTACTAGGGTGCTAGAACCAGAGATTGAAATCTCTCTGGATCTGACCTTTGGTTTCTTCTGAAAATGGATTGTCATCCAAAGAGAGATGGTTCAGCTTGGGAAGCTGCTTGAGATAGAGTGGCAGAGTCTTAAGCTGATTTCCGTCGAGGGTCAGTCTTTTTAGGCGGGCCAAGGTGGCGATCCATGGGGGTAACTCGTGCAGCTGGTTTTTGGATAAATCCAGCTGCTCCAGCTCTATCAGAAAATCATTTGGGCCTTTTATTTCACAGCAAAATGGACCACAGTTAATCAGGCCCAAGTGCTTGAGTTGGCGCGGGAGAGTCTGGATAAAATCTTCCAAAGTGATCTCCTGGAAGCGGATATTTTTCAACACCACATATTCCAGTGCGCAGAAATTTTGTTCATCCAGGGCCAGGGAAGACAATTGGATATCCGAGAGAAAAACTTTTCTGATCCGATTAAAAGGCCCAAGCCATTCCATGCGGGAGATGGTGGAGGGAATGGGGCCATCACCTTCCCCCAGAATCTCCAAGGTGGTGACTTCCTCGGGACACTCCTGGGCGGCGATTTTCAGGCAAAAATCCTTGGGAAAATGATCCTTGCTCCGAACGAGCCGAAAGCTTTGAACATTTTTTTTGCATTTAATTTTGAGATTACCCTGAGTCAGGAGCTGCTGGGACATGAGAACCTCGCGTGCCCAAAATAATAGGCCGGACCTGAACTTTTCACAATGGTGCCCACAATAGTGGGCAAGAGGAAATAGCGGTAGATTTCACTCGGATACCTTGGAAGTGGTTAAAAATGGCCTAATTAGAAAGGGCAGATTTCACATAGCTCTATGGGAATAGACCGACTGGCTTTATAATCAGGTTATCGATAGTTAGCGTTTGTTTGATGGGGAATGTATATGAAAAGATTATTCATTTATTTGGTTCTTTTAAGCTGTGGTCTCGTGGTGACGAGCGTGTGTATGGGCCACCCTGGCAATAACCATTTAATGAGCGGCGGAGCGCCTTACCACGTCAACGCCGGGGATACCAAGTATAAGCAACCTGTCCACTCTGATCCTGCGGGATTTATTGATGGAGGGGTCGCAATGGATGCCCCCGAGGGTTTTCACTCTCCCGTGCAACCCTTTAAGGGGCCGATTATTCCCTTTAACCGTTACGTAACCGGCGTCGGCGATTACGATGTTGCGGCCCCGACACATTTCGCTAAAAGCCACATATTCGGTCAAGAGGGGCATCAGTGTAACCCCAATGAAGATCATCCCTGTCCTGGCAACTTGGAATGTGTGGAAGAAAATGTGGATGGGGAATATTTATGTCCAGGCCGTCCTAATCAGGTGGTTTTAACTGAGACTGATGAAATCCAGTGCGGGAGCGGCAGTGGCTCGAGCCCCAAATGCGGAACTGGGCCTCAAGGCAACACCTGTATCGCGGATTCCAGGTGGCGTCCTAGCGCTAAGAATTTTAGTACCTCATCCCCGTGGAGTGATTTGGGCGGTGGCCCCGCGCCTTGGACTGCGGCGGATGGCCCGCATAAACTCTGCTACTTTGAACATGACTGCATCCTGCCCACCGAGTTATCTCCCAGGAAAATGTGCAAGCAGGATTGCATGAACACTTGTACCAACGAGAGAAATCCTGACGGTTCTCTCAAGCATAGCCACGCATGGTGTGATACTCATTGCAATAATCACTGCAACCAGACGCGTGTGGGAATGGTTGGATCTGATATTGCAGCGGTGCCGGCCTTTTCAGATAAATGTACCTACGAAGGCCCATGCTTGAACCCTCATATCCAGGCACGTCCCTCCAAGACGCCTCAAGGGCAAACTATCTCTGAAACCTACGGTTGTACCGATCACTATCAATGTTCCTCCGGATTATGTCTTGAAACAGATCCGGGCGGTGGACAGCCTAAGGTCAAGACCTGTGTGCCATTTGCCAAATGTCGAAGACCTTGCACAAAACTGGGAGAAGCCCCTGGACCGGGAGATTTCTGCTGTCTCGGTCTCTGGAAAGTCGGCGGCACCTGCTCTGACGGCACCATCTTCCCCTCTATGCCCGAGGAGATTGAGTGGACTGTTGATCAGTCATCCTGTCAGCCGAATATGTACGAACTCAGATGTGCCACTGCGGATTGTACTCCACCTCAGAGAGTGAAAGTCGTCACCAGCTTCGGCACGGGCTCTGGCTCCAGTGTGGGCGGGTCAGAAAATTTGGCCCGGTTCGAACTCGTGATGAACCAAGATTCGTCCAGAGGTCGGGAGCGCATCGCCATTCCATCAGGTTCAGATGACAAGACCATTGTGGCCCGAAGTGTTTGGCAGTTTGAGCGCTTTATGTTTGTTGCCGAATGGCTCTGGAGCCAAGCGGGAAGTCCTATCTTCTCGGATACGGGTAAAGATAATGGCTATTACAAAATGCATGACAAGGCCCGGGAGCTGGGTAAATTGATGGCGACAACGCGGATGAGCACAGACAACAGATACGCCCAGAAACTTGCCGAGCTTGAGGAAAAGCAAGCCAATTTCATGAATTCACAAATAGGAAGCGGAAGTGGACTAGTAGGAAGTGGAAGCGGACAGACGGTCGGTGCCACTGGGAATTCTGCCAGCGGTGTTGAATATTTGAAATTGATGGCAGAAGAGCATCTTGCCATGGCGGAGATTGATGCTCAAAAATACGCGAATTTCAGCCTGTACTCGCCACTTGCCAGCGGAGAAAATGGCCTCGGTGCCATCCAAAATGATCCCGGACATTTTTTTGGGCCCGAGCATGTCTACGGTGATTACGGTGAGCATGGCGGGCCTTTGTATTGTGAAGCATGGTTCCCACACTGTTGGTTTTCCACCAGTCTGTGCGGGACGCGCTTCGATAAAAATAAAGTTTGCGTCATTGAAAGGCAGCGAGTGGATTTCGATGGGGTCACGTATATGCTCGATCCCATCTATCCCGCGGTGGTGCTGAACCCCACCGTCAACGGACAAGGTCAGACAATTTCGACGGGAGTCATGGTTGGTGCGGCGGTGGCCGTGGGCATGTATAACCCGGTTGCCGGTCTAGCCGTTTTGGCCGTTATGGCCATTATCAACTACTTCAAGGGCTGGGATATTCCCGTGAAGCAGGAAGATTGGAAAAATAATAAGACTAAGTTGGCGGATAATATCTTTGCCGGCTTTCAAACTTATGCAGACGCCATTCTCGAAGGAGGGGACGCGGCCCAGAAGGCCTTTAATACGTCCCATACCATCCACAATATTTCAGCCATGTACCAGCGAGATGAGTTAAAACTGCTGTTACTGGATTTGAATATTCCAGAAGCCGATTTCTGGGCCAAGCTTGAATGCATCGAGGTGTCCAAGACTAAAGGTGAACCTTTTGATACCAATTGCAAGAACCTTGTTGGTTCTGATTGGCCTCTAACCACGCCCAAGCTGCACGCTCTGGCCTTGAAAAAAGCAGCCGAGAGTGGGGTGATTCACACCGTGAAATATGCTGCCGCCGGCGGAAGCCAATATCCGACGGGAGGAGCAGCGTACATGAATAACTACTTTGGGGTCATGGTGGATTATCTGACCCTCTATTATAAGCGATCACAGGAGATGCATACGGAAGTTTCGGCCTGCTTAACACGTATGGCGACCACCGTGGGCGGAGGATTGGCCGGTGGGGCCACAATCTCAGGAGGTCCCACAGGTATTACGACCACTGTCTCGACATCGGTTGAGGCCATTGCACCAGGAGTATCAACTCCGGCACCTTGTACCGGGCCGTCCTGCGGGCCTGCGGCCGGTGCTGACACGAATACAATTACCGGCATCGACTTTGGACTGGGCGGATATAATCCTGGTGGCTTCTCTGATGGCGGTGGAAGCTATGGATCCGGTGCCTGGAACGGCGGCGGACGCTTTGGTACCGGAAGTATGGGAAGTGGAGGATTGAATGATACCTTGATGGCCCATCGTAAAAAACGTCTGGATGCCAGAAATCGTCTCTCAAAAGGTAAAACAAAAGGTGCCAATGATAAAGATTCCGGAGCTGATCGCCTCAGGCGAGATCTGGCAGGTATCAATGGTGCCCATGCTGTTTTTAAAACACTTAAAGATGGCATTCATTCCTCAGGCCTAGGCGCGATGACAGGCATCTCGGCCCCCATTGATCCCAATGCCGGTAAAGGCTCGGGTAGCAGTGATGGCAATAGTGCTAACGCCAATGGGGCTAATGGTGACGGTCACGGCGGTGATGGAGAAGGAGGAGACGGCCAAAACGGAGCTGGACGACAGGGCTTTGGCGGCAACCTATTTGGAGATAGCTCCAATGGTCGAGGCGGAGGGGCGTATGGCGATGCCGGTGGCACGGCCACAGGGCTTTCCCAATATGATGAGGACAAGCTCCTCCACGATTCTCAGCAAGGCAAAAATGAGCAAATTGACCCGGATGCTGACACACTCTTTAAGCAAGTGTCTCGGGCCTACATGCACTATGGAGTTCCTCGATTGCTTAAGAAGAAGAAGTAGTAGGCGGAATGCCTAGAAAATAAAGAATAGTCGTCATGGGCCCGTGCCCCATATGGTGGCGGGCCCTTTCTTTGACCACCTCTTTGGCGTGATAGGCGATTCCCAGACCGGCGGCCGCCAGCATGGGAAGATCGTTGGCACCGTCTCCAATCGCCACCACCTGTTCCAAGTGTATTCCCATCTGCTGCGCCAGAAGTTTTAAGATAATGGCCTTCTGATTGGCATTAATAATGGTGCCTTGAATTTTGCCGGTGAGCTTGCCGTTCACGATTTCCAGCTCATTGGCAAAGGCATAGTCGAGCCCCAGCTTTTCCTTGAAGGCATTGGCAAAATAAGAGAAGCCCCCAGAGATCAGGGCCGTTTTATAACCGAGCGACTTAACCGTTTTTATAAATTCCTCCGCCCCATTGGTCATGGGCAGATTTTCCAGAATGTTGCGCATGGTACTTTCTTCCAGGCCTTTTAACATCGCCACCCGTTCGGTCAAGGCCTGATCAAAGTCCATCTTGCCATTCATGGCGGCGGCGGTGATCGCCTTGATTTTATCGCCCACCTGGTAAACGGTGGCGAGTTCATCAATAACCTCGGCCTGAATAAGAGTGCTGTCCATATCAAAGACAATAAGGCGTTTATTTCGACGAAAGACATTATCTTTTAGAAAGACCAGATCCATCTGATGGGTGTTGCTGATCTTGAGCAACTCTTTTTTTACGGTATTTAAATCCACCGAAGCCGGCACGGTTGTGGTCAGCTCGAGGGATTTAAAATGTGTCGGGGAGACATTGTCGATGCGATGAATATTGATTCCAAACTCGGCCAGAATTTGCGCCACGTCTTTCACGAAGCCCGAGGTCAGAAACTCGCTCGCCACACAGTGGAGGATAAAGCGCTCGGAGACATCAACCATGCGGGTGTCCGACTCGCGGTTATCGAGAATATTAAAATCCAGTGCCAGACCTAACTTTTTTGTTTCAAAGAGCAGGTCCTTGATGACCGGATAATCCTTTCGATCGGAGTCAATTTCCAATAAAAAGGAGAGTGAGAGCAGGCCGTGGGTGACGGCCTGGCCCATATCTGCCAGCACGGCACCACTTTTGGCCACGATACTCATGAGCTTGCCGGTAATACCCGTTTTATCCGGACCGGAAACGGTAACGAGAATATATTCTTTAGACATAGATTATTCCTGAAGGGAAGGCCTCTTGGCGTGTTTTCGCTCCAAGCGGAGGGCGTTGAGTTTTTTAAAGAGTGCGAGAGAGTATTCCAAGGCGGAATACAGGCTGAAAACCGAAGCGCCGTAGATGCAAAAGATTCCCATCTCGGGCAAGGGAATACTGAAGGGTCTTTCGAAGGCCATGAGAAATGGGATGCCCACCATCTGAAGCGTCGTCTTCCATTTTCCCATGGCACCCACAGGAACAGACAGGCCGCGCTCATGCGCTAGGAGGCGTAGGGAGGTAATATAAAACTCACGCAGGACTAAAATGATCACTATCAAAATGGGAATTCGACCCAGGGCCCCCAACATCATGAGCGATGAGACGACTAAAAATTTATCCGCCACGGGATCAAGAAAGGAACCAAAAACCGTGATCAAATTGTGTTTTCTGGCGAAATATCCGTCAAAGAAATCGGTGATACTTGCCAGCGCGAAGGTCCAGGCGGCGATCCATCCAAACCAAGATTTCAAACTTGCCGATTGACCAAAATCAATTAAATTTAGGTAGAGGGAGCTAATGACAATGGGAACCATGAGAATGCGGAAGAGGGTAAGCCTATTCGGCAGGTTGTCTATCTCCCATTCTTTACTTGATTGAGGTGTCATAATGAAATTTCGCACTTATTGGTGCTGAAATAATACGCAAAGAGAGGTCCTTTTGTAAATATAAAGGCAACTACCGTGCTCGGGTAAGTTGGGCCTGTTTCAAAGATGTTCCCACCAGACTCTTAAAATGGGCTAAAATTATGTATAGGAGCGTTGCAATTTATGAGTGGAAACACAAAAGCTAAAAGTGGTTCGAAATTTAATTTGATTAAAAATCAGGGGCAGGTGATCGAAAAGCGCATTCTCCCTCGCTTCCCTTTTAGTTTTATGGCCTTTAAGTTGGGGAATGTTTCTTCCTCTAAAATCTTCGAAGTGCGCGACCTCTCTCTGCGTGGCGCTCACATCGCCCTCAAGGACGGGGGAGTTCCTTTTTTAAAGGGTGAGCAGCTCGATGGACATATTGTGTGGAAAGGAAAGAAGGTCGCCATTCTGGGCAAGGTCATTTGGGTCAGAGGGCAGTCGCTGGGTCTGGAATTTTGCTCTACCCCCACATTGGAAAATGATCTCATGGAATTGCTTTCCCTGGAAAATGTGGCGGCAGATTTTCGCCCTTTGCACGAAAATCCACTTCAAACCGATTTGCCTTCCAACTTAAAATACTGGCTCAAGGCCGACGGCCCTGCCGAGGTTTTTGTCTGGCAGCATAATGATGGTGAGCTGGCGCGTTTTCAATTCCTCTTTCTCGATCATTTTGTGGAGTGGGAAGACGGCCGTGGCATCAAAACAGGGCGCATGGTCAATGTCCGCGATATCGAGACGCCTTTGGCCCCGGAAGATGAATTTATGTTTGAAATGGACGGCGAAGCTGATCACCACAAAATTAGTATTGCCTGTAAGATGATGGACCGAATTCCTCATAACTATATCCCTGAAAATACCACTCATTTTTTGCGCATGAAGCTCAGCGCCACGTGTTGATTCTCATCCTGGCCAATCAATGATCTAGCATCTTATACTTGATGCCTTTACGACAATTATTATTGCAAGGAGTCGCACCATGAATCGCAATTTGGCCTTAGAATTTGTTCGAGTGACCGAGATGGCCGCCATTGCCTCCGCCCGTTTTATGGGTCGTGGAGATGAAAAGGCCGCAGATCAGGCCGCAGTAGATGCCATGCGAACCATGTTGGATTCTGTGGATTGTGAAGGGACTGTGGTCATTGGTGAGGGTGAGAGAGACGAAGCCCCCATGCTCTACATTGGTGAAAAAGTGGGAACAGGAAATGGTCCAAAGCTTGATATCGCTCTTGATCCCTTGGAAGGAACGGCGGTTTGTGCCAGTGGTGCCAATAACTCGATCAGCGTTATGGCGATTGCCGAGCACGGACATTTCTTGAACGCCCCCGATACCTATATGTTAAAAATTGCCGCCGGCCCCGAAGGACGGGGCGTGATTGATATTCTCGAATCGCCCACGGAAAATTTACGCCGCCTGGCCCAGGCGAAAAAATGCCGTGTTCAGGATCTGACGGCGATTATTTTAAATCGCCCGCGGCACAAGGAATTGATCGATGAGGTGAGAAGAAGCGGGGCCCGCATTCAGCTGATCGGCGACGGCGATGTGGCCGGTGCTATCGCTACCTGCATGCCCAAAGCAGGCGTGGACATTCTCTTTGGTATTGGCGGCGCTCCTGAAGGCGTTATTGCCGCAGCGGCCTTGCGCTGTTTGGGCGGAGAGTTCCAGGGAATTTTAAAGCCACGCAATCAAGAAGAAATTGAGCGCGCCCGAAAAATGGGCGTGAGTGATATTAATAAAGTTTGGAGCATCAATGAGCTGGCCCATGGAGATGTTATGTTCTGTGCCACAGGGGTGACTTCCGGCGAGTTCCTGCGCGGTGTTCGCTTTTCTCCATGGGGCGCGCAAACCCATTCCCTCGTCATGCGCAGTAAGACGGGGACGATTCGTCATATCGAAGCCGAGCATCACTTTGATAAAAAACCACAACTAAGCTAGGTACCTCAGGAGACTTTTATGGCAGATAAGAAAGGTTCAGACTCAGGCATTGGGGACGTCATTAAAAAAGTTGTGTCGATCGGAGTCGGTGCGGCCTTTATGACAGAAGATGCCGTTCGCAATATTTTGTCGGATTTGCCGCTCCCAAAAGATATCCTTTCGGGATTGGTTCAAAACGCCAAAAATGCCAAGGAAGATTTTGCGCTCAGTATCCGCGAGGAATTGAGTGGGCACCTGGCCAAGCTTGATCACAACAAAATCATCGAGGATATTATGTCGAAGTATGATTTTGAGGTCAAGGCCACCATCAGCTTCAAGAAGAAAGATTCGACGCCCACTTAATGCTAACCGAACCCAAAAAAAAATTAATCAGTGATGCCCTGAAAGATATCAGAAGCCACCTGGGTTCGTCTCAGCTCGTGGCGGTGACCAAGCATACGGGGATTGAGGAAATGGCCTATGCCTATGAGCTGGGGCAGAGGATCTTTGGTGAAAATCGGGTGCAGGATTTAGTAAAAAAGAGTGAGCAGCTGGCCGGCCTTCCGGACCTTGAATGGCATTTTATCGGCCATCTCCAACGCAATAAGGTCAAAGATGTATTAAAGGTCGAACGTCTCAGCGCCATTCATTCCGTGGACTCCTTATCACTCTTGGAAAAAATTATTGAGTGTCCCCAGGCCGCCAGGCCTCTTGCGCTTTTTTTTGAGGTGAACACCTCGGGAGAAAAAGAGAAGTGGGGCTTTACCGATCAGGAGCAGCTGAAGCTGGCCTTTCAAAAGGCCCTCAAAGATGGTGCTCCCGCCAACCTAATTCCCGCCGGGCTCATGACTATGGGAACCTTTCGCACCAAGGATGCCGAGGGCGAGGCCCATCGTTGTTTTAAAGAGCTGCGAAAGATGAAGTTGGACCTGGAAAAATCCCTTGGCATAAAGGGTTTGAAGCTCTCCATGGGGATGAGTGGTGATTATCAGATTGCCGTTGAGCATGGTGCCGATTATGTCAGAATTGGCAGTCAGATTTTTGGATAGGGCCACCCGCTATTTGGAGAGCCAACATTCTTGCAGCGAGGCCTGCTCAAAAGTGTGTACTTCGGGCCGACTGAGGGTGAGACGTGCTTGAGCAAAAGAATAAATGCGCACCCGTAATCTTCCTTGAATGAGCACCTCTTCAGTTTGCAGATATTTTCCGTCCACGATAAACCCTGAATACAAGGTGGCCTCTGCCGCACGATAAAAGGTGTCGAGAAAGATTCCATTTTTTTCATCTAAAACAAAATGTTCCTTCTGTTTGTCATAATAGAGTTCGTAGGGACGGACCTGCCTGGTCGCTCCCATGCCGTAGATGATTTGCCATTGGTAGCGGAGCGGATTTTTGGCGAGTTCCTTTATGTGCATTTCCATTCGAAAAGGGGAGATCGGATCAGGGGGGCGGGAATCGCTATTCAGTAGCTGACATTGACCTTTCCATACCCCCTGCCAGTTTGGACTGAGGGAATAATCGGCGGCCTTCGCCAGCGCGGCGAAAAGTATGACAAAACATAGGACAGAGAATTTCATCCTGAGGTTTTACTGTGATTTTTTCTTACTGGCCACCGATCGGGCCTTGCGTATATTTTTTACCGCCGTCGACGTTTTGTGGGGATTGGACTGAGTTTCCTTAGGGGCCTTGCCGCTTGCCAGGAGTTTTCCCGTTTTTTCGCTTTTGGGAAGAGGGGGAAGTTTAATCACAGGCTTGGCGGGATGGCGCTTCAAATCGCTGTCTTTAGTGTGAACCTGCTTTTCTTGAATGGTCATCTTGGAAGTATCCAACCAGGCCTTGGCATCTCCCATGTAGATCTCATCACCGATAAACAGCTTGCAATGCAAGGTACTCGAACCATTGACCGAAACCCCATTGGTGCTTCCCAGGTCCATCACTCTCGCCTGGCCACCTTCGGTCAGAACAAACTGGCAGTGCTCTCCACTACAGAGCACATTGGTAAGGACGATGTTACAGTGACTACTTCGGCCGGCGATGATGGGGGAACGGCTCAGGGGATACGACTTGGTTAAACCTTCTTCCGATACTAACAAAACCACGGCCACACAAAACTCCTCTTACCCACGTTTGAAGAAAAGATGGTCGGCGGAAAAGCGTCCTGATCCTAAGAACATGATCACAAAAAAGAGTAGGGCGTATGTTAATGGAAATTCCATCTTGTTCCAGCTGTCACCGGCGTGGACAATAAAGGCCGCCACCAGCATGGTAATCAGGGGAGGAACACTGGCGTAGCGAGTTTTCAGACCAAGGGCCACAAAAAGCGGACAGACGGCTTCCCCAAAGATCGCCAGGATGAGCGAGGCCTTGCTGCCCACGTTGAGCGGGTCGGGAAAACTTTGGGCATTTTGGCCAAATTCCAGAATTTTCGGCAGGCCGTGCCCCAGAATCATCAGAGCACTGGCCCCAACGCGGAGAAAGAGTAGTCCAAGATCATTGATCATATAAATATCCTATGGGTAAAATTTTACGGTGAGAATGGAGTGATAATCAAGCGATTATATTATCAGTGGGGCGAGGGTCAGGTGTAAAGGCCTGATCGGGGCGCAGAAAAACCAGTGGAATATCAGCACGGAATGTCAGGGAAGTATTTTTGTCAATAAACTGAAAATGCCCTCTCATACTTCCGAAGGGTGATGGAATGGGGCAGAAGCTTTGATACTCAAATTCCTCGCCGGGATTAATTTGGGGGTATTGGCCAACAACCCCTTCCCCGCCTAAAATCTCTTCTTGCTTATTTTTGCCGTGGCGAATGCGCCAAAAACGTCGCTGAAGCACAATGGCGGTGTCACCTTCGTTCTTGATCCTAATATGGTAGGCGTAAACAAAATGCTGATCTTTGGGCCGGCTTTTTTCCTTAATCAGATAAGGTGTGGCCGAAACCAAGATATTGTTTGTTACTGCCGTATATGTATAAAGCATGGCGCCGTATACGCTGTACCGTTCCACTAAATCAAGGTTTTTTCTGAGGGACTTCCGGTTTCTCGGGTTTCTCGATGGTTTTTCTAATAATGCTCAGCGGGCCCCAGGTCTGACCTGGCCGCATGATGGAGCCCTTGAGGGTAAAACTCCCTCCCTTGAGCAGATGGGTGGCCAGAGTTTTGGCCACGGCATCCTGGGAATTAAGCAGTAATTTAAAAGAGTTATGACCTTTTTTCAGACGTGAGAGATCGGCTGAATTAACCATGAAAACGGACGCCAAACGCTTGTAGCCTTTAAAAATGCCGGACCTCTCAAGGGACAGGTAAAAGTATTTAGGAGCATGGGACAGGTCAAAGGTAAGCTCCAATTCGCCGTCGGAAATCTTCTTTATGTCCAGGCCCGTGATCAGAGATTCCGGGTCGTACAGGACGTGGTTCGATGGAACCTCAAAATCGATCTGGCGCATCCGTCGCTCAAATTCCTGGTCGGTCAGGACCTGGGAGTCTCCAATGCGGGAAATCTGGCCAAAGGTCAAATCCGAGCGGGCATCGACGTAGTACTCAAAATCTTCCGTGGGCGCGGCAATCTTTATAATTTTTAGAAACTCAGTGCTAAAGAGCGAGGTCGTGAGCATTTTAGAAAAGTTCTGTGACATCTCATCCAGCGAGCGAACATTTTTTAGCTTGCGCCAATATTTTGCGAAGCGCTCGGCATGATATAGACGAGCGGCGCGGAGAATGGTCACATCAACCAAGGCCAAGGGAAGATTGAGGAGGGCCAGGGGCGCGTTTTGGATGTTGTACCAGGTGCGTTTGCCGGTCGTCGACCACCGGCCGGCCTTGATGCCGAAGGCCTTTTCCAGAATTGTCCAATAGCTGGTGCTGGCGGTGTTCATAAAAGTTTGAATGGTCGTCTTGTTGAAACCTATTCGGTAGAAGAAGCGGCTGGTTCCCAGAGCGCTGGGTTTGATTTTTTCACATTTTTTGGTGGCCCGCTCAACCAGCTGCTCATTTTGTTTGCTATTCACCTGGGAGAGACAAAGTTTGCGCGGATAATCTTTTTGAATGGTGGGAAAGAGGTCGACAAGCCCGGTGGCCTCGGACACCTGTCGCATATAGCTGTTAAGTTCTTTAAGCGTGGTATGCGTATCGCCGAGAGTGCCGGTGAAGGTCAGTGCGGCACCTTGGTTGGAGGTGTAATATTTGGCCTTATCGACTAAAAATTTGAAGCTATAATTTTTGACCTCTGAGGGCCCCCACAAAGTATCCCAGCTTCGGCCGTTGTGGGCCTCGCCTTTATAAATATGGTGGGTGCCTTCCCCGTCGGTAATCACCATCACGGTATGGCGATTGCTGGACTGATGGGTCCGCTCGAAGAGAAAGCTGAGTTTCATGCGATATTGTTTGACGGTGGAGTGCTCTCTTTGGTCGCGATTGTAGGCCCAACGAACGCCCGAGTTTTCGCGCTTGGAGAGCTCATGGGAGAGTTTAAAACGGCCGCCCAAGGCATCGCCATAGGCTTCCAGGGCATCAGGGTTGGACAGGTCATAGCGATAGGCGACGTCAAAGGAGTGGGCGTAATTTTTGGCCACGGTGAGCTGGAAGGGGATAACCGATTCGGTGATCTTGGCCACCTTGGCACCTAGGATCGTCACGCCTTCAAATAAAACCAAATCTTCGTGAGCGCCAAAGGAAAAGGCGGTGCCGCGAGACTTCACGCGATTTAATTTCACCAGCACATTTTTGGTGTCTTCCTTTAAAATGGAGACGCGATAATTTCCCTTCAAATAGGTGGAGCTACTCACGCCAACATTAAAGGAATCAAAACCGGGCAAAGCGGCGATGGAGAAGGCCGCCTCCAGATCAAGCTCAATCAGGCCTTCCAGACCATAAGAAAAAATCTCGCCCACGCCCATCTTTTGGAAATTTTTCTGGGTGACCGGCATACGGAAGGGATGGGCCAGAATATTGTAGAATTTTGACCAGCGCGCCTTGGTCTCGGGATTTTTGAAGTCTCCCTTAAAAAACCGTTTTATCTTTTGTCCTAAACTTTCGGCTTCGACTTTATCGTCGTCAAAGAGAACCTCGTCCTCCTCAGGGTTACTGGTGGCGCTATTGGCGGTGAGCGCCGTCAGATCCACCTGCCGGAGCTCCTCCTCATTGATGGTGGGGCGGGGAAGATGGCGTAATTCGCTGGGATAGACGGTGCGCACGTTCATCATACTCAACTGAAATTGAGTCGAGAGACGGGCCTTCAAACTTACCGGGCCAAGGGGGACTCGGGGTGGGTTGAAGAGATTGAGACGAAACGGCAGGCGCATGGTATCCACAACGGTGTAGGAATCCATGATGTCCTGGTTATTGTAGACGTCGCGCTTGACACTAATGGCGACATTGTAAACATCATCGCCGTAGTCAAAAAGTGTCTGATTGGTGATGGAATCGAAGAGACTTGCCGCTAGACCGAGCTGCATATCGTAGATGCCATCGCGGATATCATCTTTGGCCTTGAGAACAAATTCCGAGGGCAAGGGCTTTATTTCCTCAATCGATGTGTTGCCGCCACTTCCCACCTCACTGGAGGGATCGTCGGAAGGATCTGGCTCATAAATGTCCTCGCTGAAGGTCACAGGGGCCGCGCCCAGACCCACAAGGAAGGTCACAACGACCAAGAGCGATTTTATCATTGCGAGCGATTTCATTGACCTACACCAACCCCAAGAGGAAACGCTTGATTATGGCCCAGATGGCGCTATGTGTCACTTGCGGACCCAGGAGCATGTCTTTTTTTCAAATGTAATAATTACCATGTGTTGCAATGTGCTGTATAAGCTAGCGTGATTGTTATAATTAGCAATACTTAAATTTTCTAGTCAAATTGTATCCATTTTTCTAAACTGCTCTTGAAGAGTCATCAATTTCAAGAAACGTTCGGAAGCAAGAGGGAGGCATTATGTGTGGTGTTGCCGGCGTTATTCAAGTTCCCTCAAAAGCATCCCTTCCAGGAAATAAAGTTCAAACGTCATCGGCTTCTCTTGTCGCCTATCAGGCGCTTTTGATGCTGCAGCATCGGGGACAAGATGGCGCGGGAATGGTCAGCTACGATCAGGAATGTGGCCGTTTTTTTGACAAAAAAAAATTGGGACTGATTGCCCAGGCCTTCGAGCGCGAAGACCTGGAGAGATTAAAAGGCGATATGGCCCTGGCCCATACTCGCTATGCCACCGTGGGCGGCGACGGGATACAGGACCTGCAACCCATGCTGGCGGGAATGCCCTTCGGTGTTGCCTTGGCCCATAATGGCAACCTCGCCAACATGATTGAACTGGCGGAAGAAGTTCAGAGCAAATATAAAATTAAATTTTTAACTCGCAACGATGCCGAAGTTTTGCTGCAGCTCTTTTGCTACTTCATGGGGCGAGAGCGCGGCACCAATGGCAATTTCAACTTTGAGATGGCGGTGTCGTCCATGAAGGAAGTCGTCGCCCACGCCAACGGTTCCTATTCCGTGGTGGGCATGGTGGCGGACGGAGGACTCTTTGCCCTGCGCGATCCCCATGGCATCAGGCCTCTGCTTCTTGGCCGAAAGGTGGAAGGGGAGAGGACCACCTATCTCTTTGCCTCTGAGTCCTCGGCAATTCAATTTTTGGGCATGGAAGTGGTAAAGAATTTAGCGCCTGGTGAATTCATCCTGATCACTCCCGAGGGTCAGGTCCTGACCGCCGATGTGGGAGGCAAAGAGGCCGCTCACTGCATGTTTGAATGGGTGTACTTTGCCGGGGCCGAATCCGTGCTTGAAGGCCAGTGTGTTTATAGCGCGCGCCTTGAGTTGGGGCGGCGTCTGGCCAAAAAGATATCAGGGCGAACTTTCGATGTGGTGATGCCCGTGCCCGATACCGGCCGGACGGCCGCGGGGGCCCTGGCCGAAGCTCTTAAAATTCCCTATCGCGAAGGGCTCCTTAAAAATCGTTATGTTCAGCGAAGTTTTATTTTAAACGGCCAATCCAAGCGTGAGCTGGCGGTCAGCTTAAAGCTGATTCCCATTGTGAGTGAGATTAAGGGCAAAGATATTCTGCTGGTGGATGACAGCATCGTTCGCGGCACCACCTCGAAGAAAATTGTCAACTTACTGAGGATGCATGGGGCGAAATCCGTATGTCTGGCGCTCACCTGCCCACCCATCAAACATCCTTGCTTCTATGGCATCGATTTTCCTGTACAAGGCGAACTTCTCATGGCCAATTTAAGCCAGCGAGAGGCCGCCGATTGGGTGGGGGCGGATGAGGTTTTTTTCACGGATACGAATGATATTGAGGCGGCGGTAAACGGGCCAAAACTTTGTAAGGGCTGTCTGACGGGGGAGTACCCGACAGACTTAAAAAAATGTCACAGCTTTGCTCTTGAGAGAGGAAAGGTTCGTGAGAAAGCGGAGAAAAAAATATGAAGCAACCTAGAGTCCTGGTCCTTTTCGGGTCTAAAAGCGATGCCGGGGTCTATGAACCCTTGCTTGAAATGTTGTCGCCCGAATTCACTGCCGAGCTGGCGATTCTCTCGGCGCATAGAAATTATCGCGAATTAGAGCAGCGTTTAGGCCGGAAAGATTTTGATCTTGTGATCGCCGGTGCAGGTCTTTCGGCCCATCTCCCCGGTGTCGTGGCGGCCCAGTTTGACGGCCCGGTTCTGGGAATTCCCGTGGCCTCGCGACTGGGGGGATTTGATGCTTTCCTTTCCATTTCCCAGATGCCCAAAGGGGTTCCGGTGCTGGCCACTTTTCCTGAGGCCAATGACCAGGCGGTCACGTTTTTGAAAAATTGTCTCAAGCAATCTTTTGGCCGGAAGGTCAATTTGGTTTGCAAGGACCTCTACTGGCAGTACGAGTACTCCCGCCATTTTTTTACGGAGGCCCGAAGCTGTGCTCAGGAGTTAAACATTGAATGGAGCACCCAGGAAAGTCCGTTGCCAGATTGCCTCAATATCTTTGTCATCACTGACCCCATCGATTTCAAACCATTCACCACGGTTGGGAGCGGCATCTTCGTTCCGTTGATGGAGTCAAACAAGGCCAAATCCCACACCCGCGCGCTGGAAATTTTTGAGTGGGCCAGATTGAACGGCCCCTGGGTGGGACTTAATAACTTTGTGAATGCCGTTCGAATGGCGGACAAGATCTTTAAATTGCAGGAGGTGATTCGATGAAACAGTTCCCTCTTATTCATCAGGGCAGTGTAAAAAACATTCACGGCGATTATGCCCAGTCTCCCTTGCTGTTTCATTTTTCAAATCGCTACTCCATTTTTGACTGGGGCGAGATGCCCGATCATATCGAAAAAAAAGGCGAGGCCCTGGCGGCCTTCACCACCGGCTGCTTTACCATGCTCGAACGGCCCAACGTTTGGCGCGAGCTGGTTCGTCCGATCCTGCCCTTGCTCAGTCCTGCCGAGAAGGCCGGCCTGGAGCGCTTTGAATCCACCGGGATGTCCCATCATTTTTTAGGCAAGTATAATCTCTCCGGGCAAAAGCTCGGCGCCCATGTGGGAACTGATTGCATCGGCGTGCTGCCTTTTAAGGTTCTTCGGCCGCCATTTCAAGATGGGCACTATGATTATGCACTTTATAACACAAAACCGGAGCGATGCCTGATTCCCCTTGAGGCCATTTTCCGCTTCGCGCTTCCCGAGGGCAGCAGTCTCCTAAAACGGCTGAAAAATCCTGAGGTCGTTTTAGATTTGAATCTCGACCAGGTCCCCGTGGCCGGCGCCAAATTTGAAAGGCCTTTGGTGGAATTTTCCACCAAGCTTGAACCCTCCGACCGCATGCTGAGGTTGCGGGAGGCGGAAGAGATCAGCGGCTGTGGCCGCCACGAGTTTGAAAATTTAAATACCCATATTCGGCTGCTGGCCTATCTCCTTCAAGGGGCCTTCGCCCGCCATGAGATTGAGTTGCAGGACGGCAAATTTGAATTTGGCTTCGGCGAGGGCCGGCAAATTATTTTGCTGGATGCCATCGGGCCCGACGAGCTACGGCTGGAATATCGTGGCATGCAGCTTTCCAAAGAAGTGCTGCGGCGTTTTTACCGCAAGACGGCCTGGTTCCAAGAGTGGGAGAGCTATAAGAAAAAGAATGGGGAAAATCAGAGTGGCCCCGATTGGAAAAAAGAGGCCAGGGCGGCCGTAGGCGCTCCGCCGGCATTACCTCCCGCTTTTAAGAAAAGTATCAGCAATATGTATTGCGCTCTCGCCAATGTGGTGGCGGATGGGGCCCAGATCAACCGGCCTTTCCCTGAGGTGCCGGAGCTTGGCCAGGTGGCCCGATCTTTACAGGAGTTTGCATGAGGCTTGTCGTCCTTGGAAGTGGTGGCAGAGAGCACGCCTTGGCGTTAGGGGCCTTAAAGTCCTCGCTCATCACGCACGTCTATGTGCACCCGGGCAATCCCGGATTATTTTTGAGTGAGGGATTAGCTCCCTTGTTTGCCAACGCGCCCGCAGAGGACACGAAAGAAGCAGTGGCAGCGAGGGCGCGCGAGCTGAACGTGGATTTAGTGGTGATCGGGCCGGAAACTTACCTGGCCCAGGGGTATGCTGATTTCTTCTCACAAGAAGGGTTTCGCGTGATCGGTCCCGGTCGCGCCGCCGCTCAGTTGGAGAGTTCCAAAGGTTTTGCCAAAACCTTTATGGAGCAGTATGGGATTCCGACGGCCCCTTATTTTACCACCAGCTCGCTTAGCGAGGCCGAGCAATTTATTGACAAGGCGCCCTTTTCCATCGTGGTCAAGGCCGATGAGCTGGCCCAAGGCAAGGGCGTGATTGTCACCGACACCAAGGCGGAGGCCAAGGCCGCGGTGTGGGCGCTGCTCTCTGATAACAAAATTATCAAATCAGAAAAGCTTGTTTTAGAAAGACGTTTGAAAGGTTACGAGATTTCCACCATTGCACTGGTGGATGGGGATTCATTTTATATTTTAGGTTACGCCCAGGATTATAAGCGTGCTTTCGACTCTGATCTCGGTCCCAACACCGGTGGCATGGGGGCGCAGCTTCGACCCAACTGGCCCTCGCCTTCCATTCAGCAGCAGACCGAGGAGATCTTTCGAAAAAGTATAAACGGTCTTAAAGATCGCGGTCTTTCCTATCAAGGTTTTATGTTTTTAGGTTTGCTGATTGAAGACGATCAGGCCTTTCTTTTAGAATATAACGTTCGCTCCGGTGACCCTGAAACCCAGGTGCTCATCCCCAGTCTGAAGCTCGATCTCGGGATGCTTTTTTGGCATGTGACCGAAAAGACCCTCCATAAGCTGGGCCACCACAATAATCCCGATCAATGCTTTGTGCATGTGGTGCTGGCCTCCGGCGGTTATCCCGATGTGGAAGGAAAGGGGATGATTCTGGGTAAATCCATTTCCCCTATCAGCGCTGAGCAGGTGAGCGTTTATTATGCAGGGGTGGCGAAGGGAACGGATGGCGGCCTGGTGAATAAGGGCGGAAGAGTACTCGGCCTCACGGCCTGTGGCCAAAACATGCGCGAGGCCAGAGAAAAAGTATATGGTGCCTTAACAAAAATAAAATTAGATGGCAGTTTCTATCGCAAAGATATTGGGCGGGATTAATCATGCAAACGCGGAAATTGGCAATTATGGCCTCCGGAGATGGCACCAACGCTGAGGCCATCATGCGCTGGTGCCACAAATTTCCCCACCTGGCCCAGGTGGTGGCGGTGCTGAGTGATCACGAGGACGCTTATGTTTTATCCCGCGCTAAAAACTTTGGGGTGCCCGGCCTGTGTATGCCGTATCCAAAACTAAAAGCAGATCGTGCCGCTCACGAGGAAAAAATGAGTCGGGCCCTGCTGGAGTTTGGGGCCGAATGGGTTTGCCTGGCGGGTTTCATGCGCATCCTGGGAGCATCCTTTTTACAATCTTGGAAATTAGGCGAGCTGTATCGGGTGGCCAATATTCATCCTTCCCTTTTGCCTGCCTTCAAAGGTGCCAACGCTTATCAGGATGCCTTTGATGCCGGCGTAAAAATTTCGGGCGTCACCATTCACCTGGTTACTGAGGCCTTGGATAACGGGCCGATCGTTTTGCAAAAAAGTTTTCCGCGCCTTGAAAAAGATGACTTTGCAACTTTTAAGTCCCGCGGGCGCTCTTTGGAAGGGCCTTTATGGCATGAGTTTTTAGAGGCGTGGAGCCGCGGCCATCTGGTCGGTCGATCGACACCCACCGGCCTGTTGCAGATTTGGAATCAACCCGCAGGCACAGGAGGTAGCGATGCAATACTTTCGCTATGAGCTTTATCATCGAGAACTTGCCGGTCCCCTGGCCTCACTCCAGCGGTGGTTTCAGGAAAAAAATCTAGGCATCATCAAGGCCCTGAGCATTGGCGAATTATATTTTATCGCCTCCACTGAGCGAGACTGTCTCAAAAAAGTTGAATCTGCCTTTTGTGATCCGGTTCTCTGCACCACCACTCCACCTCATTATGATATGGCTGTACAAATCACCTTCCGCCCCGGTGTGACCGATAACAAAGGCCAGGCCGCCCATGAGGCCTTGCAATTAATAGGTCTTCAGGCCCAGGTCCGCTCGGGCCGGCTTTACCTTATCTCGGGCGATGTTTCCCATGCTGAGCTGCTTAGTGCCGCCCACGCTCTCCTGGCCAATGGACTGCTGGAAGAATGCCAGGTTTACACCCGCTCTGAATTTGAAAAACTTCCCCGCGAGGTTGAGATCACAGGCCCGGTGGGTGAGGACCTGAGTGCCAAGCTGGTGCGTGAAATCGACCTGGCCAAAAGTGATCAGGAGCTGCTGGGCCTATCGGGGAAAAATTGCTGGGCGCTGGAGCTGCCGGAAATCAAAGTGATTCAGGCCCAGTTTAAGAATGAAGACTTCCTGGCCCACAGACGGCGCTTGGCCCTTCCCGAAAATCCAACCGATGTGGAGATGGAAATACTGGCCCAAACCTGGAGCGAGCACTGCAAGCATAAAATTTTCAGTGCCAAAATTCACTATTCCGAGGGCCCTGCGGCGACCCACGCCTTCGGCCCGGCTGAAATTAACGGGGCCTTCCGCACTTTTATCAAAGGTGTCAGTGAGGAAATTATTGCGGAAAGAAAAATCGACTGGGCGATCTCACTTTTTAAAGACAATGCCGGAATCGTTCGGTTTGATAAAAATATTGATCTCTGTGCCAAGGTTGAAACCCACAATAGTCCCTCGGCCCTTGATCCCTATGGTGGCGCCCTGACCGGAATCCTGGGGGTCAATCGCGATATCTTGGGCACCGGGCAGGGTGCCCGACCGATTTTGAATACCGATGTTTTTTGTGTCGCTCAGGAAAAAACATCCGCCGAGGAAATTGACGCCGATGCCGTCGCCCTTTCTGAGTTGCCCAAGGGACTTCTTTCGCCCAAGCGTATTTTGGAAGGCGTGCATAAAGGGGTCGAGGATGGCGGCAACAAGAGCGGCATTCCCACGGTGGGTGGGGCGATCTATTTTCACCCATCCTATGCTGGCAAACCTTTAATCTATGTGGGTACGGTGGGCGTTCTTCCACCTGCGATCAAGGGCAAACCGACGGACAAAAAAGAAATTTTTCCCGGTGACCTGATCGTCATGGCCGGTGGGCGCGTGGGCCGTGATGGAGTTCACGGTGCCACCATGAGCTCGCTGGAGTTGGAAGAATCTGTTCCTTTATCTGTGGTTCAGATTGGCGATCCCATCACCCAAAAACGCCTGCAGGATTTTCTCTTGGAGGCCCGCGACCTTGGACTCTATCGCACCTTGACCGACAATGGCGCAGGCGGATTAAGCTCAAGTGTGGGTGAGATGGCGCAGCTGTCCGGTGGCGCTGAAATTGATGTGAGTAAATGTCCTTTGAAATATCATGGCCTCATGCCCTGGGAAATCATCGTGAGTGAAAGCCAGGAGCGCATGACCTTTGCTGTTCCGGAGACAAGCTGGGTGGCCTTCTTCGAGTTATCGTTGAAGCGTGGGGTGGAGGCCTCAGTTCTTGGAACTTTCACCCAAAGCGGTTTTTTTGAGGTGAAGGTCGGCCCCGACACCGTGGCGTCCTTGCCCTTGGCCTTTCTCCATGACGGACTTCCTCCCATGGAGCTGAAGGCCTACTGGAATGGAAACGAGAATATCGGCCGGGCCTTTGAATGGCGTCTTGCCAAGGCACCTGCGGCGCCCAAGGTGGATTTTAAGCATACCCTCGAAAGGCTTTTGTCACGGCCGAATATCGCCTCAAAGTGGCCCTGGATTACCTGCTACGATCACGAGGTTCAGGCTTCCACCGTGATTCGCCCCATGGGTGGCATGAATGGTGAGGCCCCACATAATGCCGGCGGAGTCTGGCTACATCCCCACGGGGGAGAGATGGAGAATGGGGTTTTGGTTTCCATGGGCCTGAATCCTCGACTGTCTTTGGTTGATCCGTACTTGATGGGTGTGTGCGCGGTGGACGAGGCCATGCGCAATGGGATCGTCCATGGTGGAGACCCCGCCTTCACCGCCATTTTAGATAATTTCTGCTGGCCGGACCCCATGCAACAGGCGCGCCCGGAATCTCCCGGGCCCGGAGATCAGAAGCTGGGGATGTTGGTGCGGACCTTGATGGGTCTGCGCGATGCCGCTCGCGCTCTTGGAGTTCCCATGATCAGCGGCAAAGATAGCATGAAGAATGATTTTAAAGGCCGACATTTGGATGGCCGCGAGATAACGATAAGTGCCCTACCGACCTTGCTGGTTACGGCCATCTCACGCTTTGATGTTCGTAAAAGTATTTCTCCCGCGATTCCCGGACCGGGCGTTTGTCTGTATCTCATGGGTGCCCTCCGTGGTTCCTTGAGCGCCTCCGAGTTTGCCGAAATTTATGCCGATTCCACCAAAGACGAAAATCTTCTGTGGCAGATGTTAGAAAAACTCAAGGATATGCGGGCCCAGTATGAAGCTATCCACCGTGCTATTTTGGATGGTGTGGTGGTCAGCGCCCACGATCTCTCCGACGGAGGGTTGGCGGTGGCCCTGGCCGAAATGCTCTTACACTCCCAGAAGCTGGGCCTTGACTGCGAGCTGGCCGTTCCCGTGGATGACCAGGTGCTTTTTGGCGAAGGGCCTTTTCGAATGATCTTGGGTGTGCCGAATGAAAAGCGCGCCGAGTTCGAGTCCCGGATGAGCGCCTTCACTTATTTAGGCCAGACGCGAGAAGGGCACGAGCTGAAGATTCGCACCCAGGACGGTGAGGAGTCTTTGCAGATGGCGGTCTCCGAGATGAGTTACTTTTGGAACAGGAGTATAAAATGACCTACACTCCGCGTGCCCTGATTCTAACCGGTGACGGAATTAACTGTGAGAGAGAGACGGCGTTGGCCTTCGCTCAGGCCGGTGCCAATCCCCTTATCGTTCATATTAACGATCTCCTGGCGAGGCCCACGATGCTGGGGGATTTTCAGATTTTCGCCATTCCCGGCGGCTTCAGCTTCGGCGACGAGCTGGGCAGCGGCCAGATTTTGGCCCTCAAGCTTAAACATGGATTAGGCGAAGAGCTGCAGCGCTTTTCTGAAAGACAGTTTCCCATCTTAGGTATCTGCAACGGCTTTCAGGCCCTGGTCAAGCTTGGACTCCTGCCCAGTATTCGCGGGAAAAAATTCGCACTTGCCCCCAATATTCAGGGCCATTTTAAGAACCGATGGGTCACCCTGCGTCCCAATCGCGCCAATCCTTCGCCCTGGCTTCGAAATTTACCAAACAAATTGCAGATGCCCATGCGCCACGGTGAGGGGCGATTGCTGGGCCTGGATGTGACCGAAAAGCAGCTCTCTTCCTATATCGCCTTGACCTACTCGGAGGATGTGAACGGATCGCTGCTCAACATCGCCGGCCTCACCAACAAGATTGGCAATGTGCTGGGCCTTATGCCTCATCCAGAAGCCAATTTATTTAACTTGAGTCGCGGGCCGGGATATAGCGGTCTGCCTTTCGCGCCCAGTGACGGGCAGGTTCTCTTTAAAAATATTGTGGAATATGTACAGGAATAGGAGATAAGCATGGAACTGGTCAAAGCTAAAACGGCGCTTTTGAGTGTTTATGATAAAACGGGATTAATTGAGCTGGCCCGGGCCCTGCGCAAACATGGAATTAAAATCTATGCCAGCGGCGGAACCTGTCAGGCCCTCCGTGATGCCAAAATCGAAGTGACCGAGGCGCAGGAGCTAACCAAAACCCCCGAGGCCTTCCACGGAAGAATGAAAACGCTGAGCTTTCCCTTGATGAGTGGAATTCTTTTTCGCCGGGAGGCCCCGGAAGATCTCCAGACCGTCGAGGCCCTGGGGATTACGCCCGTGGATATTGTGGCGGTCAACTTCTACCCCTTTCCCACAACCCCGGTGGCCGAGTTGCCGGTCGATCTGATTGACATCGGCGGGCCGTGCCTGCTTCGTGCTGCTGCCAAAAACTTTGCCTCAACCGTGAGCTTGGTTTCGCCTGACGACTATCTTGATTTTGCCAAAGAGCTGGACCGTCATCAAGGCGCCACCAGTTTAGAATTTCGCAAGGATCAGGCGCGAAAAACCTATCAGGCCACCTGCGAGTACGATCAAAGAATTTTTTCCGCCTTCACGGCCGAGGAAACGATTCCTCTAAGGTACGGCGAAAATCCCCATCAGGAGGCCCGGATTACCAAAGATCATTCCAGCATGGGAATACCGCATGCGCTCCAGCTCCAGGGAAAGGAAATGAGCTATAACAATTACCTGGACGCCGATCAGGCCTGGATGCTCATGAGCGAGCTTGTTCTCCATGTGGAGGGCAAGCAGGAATGCTCGGCCCTGGTGGTGAAGCATGGCAACCCCTGCGGAATTGCCATAACCTCGACTTTAAAAGAGGCCTTAGGCCTCGCCATCGAGGGCGACCCCATCAGCGCCTTCGGGGGAATCGTGGCACTCTCTAAAACGGTGAATGAGGAGACCGCTCAATTATTAACCGAAAAATTTTATGAGATTATTTTGGCCCCCGACTTTGACGGTGAGGCGCTCAAAATATTACAGGCCAAGAAAAATCTCAGACTCTTAAAAATTCCGCTTTATAGTGCGGAGGATTTTAAAAAAATGGGGCCCAAGCATCTGTCTCTGGTGGGCGGCGAGCTCTCCTGTCAGCGCGATCTCGGGGCCGATCATGAGTTTACTTTGGTGGGCGGCAAATCCTGGCCGGCAAAATTTCATGACCAGCGGCTGTTTATGTTTGGCTCACTGGCAGTCAAGGCGATCAAGTCCAATGCCATCTGTCTGGTAGGGAAAAAAGACAAGGCCCTGGTGCTGGCGGGCATGGGAGCAGGCAATCCCAACCGCGTTTTGAGTTTGCAGGAGGCCGCACGCCAGGCCAAGAACTCATCCCTGAGCATTCCCATGGGCGAGCTGGTGCTGTTCTCCGACGCCTTTTTTCCCTTTAAAGACAGTATTGAGCTGGCCCATGAAAATGGCATCAGCTGGATTGTGGAGCCAGGCGGTTCCATTAAGGATCAGGAGGTCATCGCGGCCGCCAACTCACTTTCCCTTGGCCTGATTTTTACCGGCCGTCGACACTTCAACCACTAGGAGCTTGCTATGAGTAATTACAAAAGCGCAGGTGTGGACATTGAGGCGGGAGATGACTTTGTCGAACGGATCAAGGTCAAAGTTCAAAAGCAGTGTTCCCAGTACCCCCGCGTGCTCCATGGAGTCGGTGGCTTTGCCGCCGTCTATGATATGCAGGACGGCCGTTATCTGGTCTCCGGGACCGACGGAGTCGGCACGAAATTGAAGCTGGCCCAGGAGCTGGAAATCCACGATACCATCGGGATTGATCTGGTCGCCATGTGCGTGAATGATATTTTATGCACCGGGGCCCGTCCGCTCTTTTTCCTGGACTACCTTGCCATGGGCAAACTGGATTTGGGTGTTTCGGAAAAAATCATTGAAGGAATTCTGGCAGGGCTGGCAACTTCGCGGGCCCCCTTGATCGGTGGGGAGACCGCCGAGATGCCCGGCATGTATCAAAATGGCGAATACGATCTCGCAGGCTTTGCGGTGGGGGAAGTTAAGAAAGAGCACTTGATTGATGGCACCCATGTGCGTGAGGGCGACGTTTTGATCGGGCTACCCTCAAGCGGTTTTCATAGCAACGGTTATTCGCTTTTGCGCAAGCTCCTGGCGCGAGAGACGCGGGAGACAAAGATTGAGGCCCTGACTCCTACCAGAATTTATCGCATGGAAGTCCAGGCGCTTCAGGAAATCTTTGGCGCAGGTTTAAAAGGCTTGGCCCATATCACTGGCAGTGGCCTGGCCAATATCCCCCGCATCAACGGTGCCTTCGATTATCACCTCACCGCGTGGCCGAAGCTCAAAGATTGGTCGACACTTTTTCAGCTCGTTTTCAATAAGATGGACAATAATGTGTCTGAGGCGTTCAGCACTTTCAATATGGGCATCGGCATGGTTGCCGTTATCGATAGGGAGCAGTACCAGGCACAAGCTTCAAAAATTCATTTTCTGCATCGCCTGATCGGCGAAGTTCAAAGCGGTCAGGGGGTCGTGCATTTGCATTTTGAAGATGGGAAGTTGTACCAATTTTAAATTCTTTCGGCAGGATTGCGTCTGGTCAAGGTTTCAGGCGCCGGTGTCGGATTGTTAATCGAGATCATGCCGGTGTAGCGCTTGGTGAAAGTGACGCTGGCGGTGCAGGTATAGGTGTTGGGACGGTTTTTGTTACAGGAAAACCTCACTTCAGACTCATAATTTTCATTCAGCAGGGCGGTTGGCTGATTGGATGGGCCACGCTCGCCGGTCAGCTTGAAAATGGGAATGTAGTTTTTAAGTTTGTAAAAGTAGTTCTGATCGTCCTGGTCAAGACGAGCGCTTAAAAAACGATCCCTGCCATTTTTAAACATGCGAATAGGGAAATCAATGGATTCGACTTCCGTCAAATTATCCGTGGCATCGTGTCCGGGCATTGGCCTGAAGAGATAGAACTTACCGCGTTTAATGACCATATGACCCAGCTGTCCGGAAAGGGCCTGGGAAAAAATCTTGGGATGTTTTTCTGATCGGGCCACCGCCACATTAGACGAGATCAGCTTATAGGTTCCGAAAATATTGTCGTTATGGGCATAAACTTCAGTTAAGTTAATCTGAAAGGTATTCCAATCTTGCCAGTTCTTGATGGATTCTTTGACAGGAGCATTTTTGCGCACAATTAATTTCTTAAAAGATGATTTTTTGGGAACGGCTTTGACTTTCTTTTTCACTGTGACCGAAGCCGGGCCGCGGCCGGCGTTAAATGTGTACTTAGGAACAGCACCCTGGGCCTCTTGAGTGGAGATCAGGTCAATCACAATGCTGCTGAGGCAGAAGCCGATGATAGTAAGGTGAAAAAAATGTTTGAGGGTCTTCATGCAGAAATATGGTGCATAGGGCGTGCCGGCCAAAGGCCTATTAACTGGCTGAAAACGCAACGTATTAGTGGTGTCATGGCACCAGTCGAACGGGCGGCCGACCAAAATTTGGTCACTTAATTTTCAAGTATGTAAAAAGATTGGGCAGGGGGAAAAGCACCTGCGGCGCCGCAGGTAAAATAAATAGGGGGCACTTGGCCCCCTATTAGGATCGACTTAATTAAGAACGATTAGATGTCAAAGGGCACAGACACACTGAGGACAATGTCTTTGGCTTCGATCTCGTTCATTACGACTGAACCGCCCATCGAATATGGCAAGGTTATTTTTGTGCCGTCTCTTTGCTTTATTTCATCATAAGTGATGGAACGATATTCAAGATTGAGCGCCACAAAAGGTAGACCGGTAAAACCTGCACCGAGGGCAAAGCCCTTGCCTGTTATTTCCGTGGAGTCATCTGAGGCTGCCGTAGCTGTTGAGCTGTCGAATTCCAGTTTGTTTTTGAGAAAATATGTTCCCCATACCCGGAACATGACAGGGAACTTATAGCCGGCATAAATACCCAGGTTGGTGTTGGTGTATTCTTCTTTGACACCGCTGTTATCGACGGGCTTATCTTGTTTCCATTCAAAAGCGCCCAGCGATTGAGAATAATCGACACCCATTGAGAATCCGAGCATGCCGTAACCTAGACGTGCCCCGAGAAGTGGCGTCTTGTAGGAATGTTCATAGCTCGTATCGAGTGCCGTACTCCGAGTACCCATGTATTCATCAGAGTGTACCAAATATCCAAGATAGGGTTCTATCCAGACTCCGGCGCGGGCCACTGGCACGGCCAACAAAAATAGTAAGACCAATAACAAATTTTTCATGCTCGTCCTCCTTAGTAAACCATTTCAATATTTTAATTATAAGCAAGATTCAATTAATAACACTAATAAAAATGTTTAGAGATTGTGCTCTCGCGCAAAGTTTTTCTTGTCCCAATCCCGATTCAAATTTATAGTTTAGATAAATATTTACGGGAGATTATTAATGAACACTATTAGCCGAGCATTTGTGTTGGTCACTTTATTGTCCTTAGCTTCATGCACGACCGTTCTCAATAAGAGCCAGCCCAACGGCGCTCTCGGGGTCAGCGTCTCAAGTAATCTGGCCGCCGATGTGGAAGTGATTATGAGTAAGAAGTTAAAAGGCTCGGCCTCGGAGTCCGCACTTTTTGGCATGATCAACACCAATAGCTCGGGAAGCTACCTCGATGGCGTCTCCTACGGCGACTCCAGCAGCTCGGGCTTTAGCTTCTTTTCCGGTGGTATTCTCGATCGCACTAAATCAGCGGCCGCCTACAATGCGGTTAAGTCCGGCGGCGAAGAGGTGGATGTCCTGGTGGCCCCCCAATATATCGTCAATCAGAAATCCTATTTTTTCGGCGCTTATAAAGTGGTCACGGTGCAGGTCAGTGGCTATGCCGGAAGAATCCGCAGTATCAAAAATAAATAGCAAGAAAGTTTCAACTGCAAAATTTGAAGCTGTGATCTTTCCAAAAGAGGCACTAAACTTGGTTATGGATGTGGCTTAGTTGTCACCATCGGCGCGTTGTTTAAACCTTTGCTGGAAGTGTTCTCCTGCGCCGGCAAACTGTTCGGAGAACTGAGAAAGGCATTGCTCACGGAAAAGATATGGCGCCATGGCGGAACCCTGATCAATTTGATAGTAGACTGAGGGAATTCCGTTGTATCGGATAACGGTTGCCTTACATTCCGAAATTCCTTCCAGAAAGCTTCCTTGATAGATGCGCATGATCTTGTTGTCATCTCCCGTGGTCTCCAGAAAGGTAAAAGTTTCCTCGGCGTAGAGCAGATGGAAGGTAATTTCTGAGGATTTTTTTTCATAGCGGGCCGAGAATCCGAGCTCGGGCGCACTCAGAGCATAGTAATTGCCCGCAGGAGGAGGAAAGCGCCAATTCCATAAATTTTCGTGGGAAATTGGTGCAGGCCCAGAGTGTTCGATGACAATGTTGGTGGGCAGGGTATTGGGGAACTGATAAACCATTCGTTGAATCCAGTGATTATTTTCGTGCCGGTTCCGAATGCAGATGGTGAAGGCGATCTTCTGCAGGGCCCACTGGTAGTGGCGACAATTTGGGCCCCGCATAGTGATGGTAAAGGCCCTTCTGACGGTGAAATTGAGTGGCTCCATGGGGGCGAGGAAAAGATCCAGCACATTTTTTGGCGTGGGTAAATCCTCCGGGAAGGAGAGCTCATCGGCCCAGGTTGGGAGGATCGGAAGGAGCATAAAAACAGCAATTAAAAAAAATATTTTCATGCAGATGCCTACTCCACTTTAGGGCGGTGGTCTTCAAAACGAATGAGACCTTGTCCAATGGCATCGATAATGGCGCGAATAAAATTCGTGACTAAGTTGAGGTCGGTGTTATTCAAAAGCTGGATGTAGGCCAGGTTGAACTCTTCCAATAAACGATTTTTTTGCACATTTGAGCGGGAAAAATCAGTGGAAGGAAAAGTATACAGATGATAGGAGAGCCACTGGCCCACCATCTGAAAACCACTTTCGATGGCATGGCGGCCAAGCCACTCTTGAAATTCCTGAAGTGAAATAGGTTGGTTATTGGCATCCAGGTAGTGCACGATTTCATGATCCTCAGATTTCAGTCGCAGGGCCGAGTAGGTGGTGGTCGCCATTCCCATCTGCGAGCGCCAATGAGAGTAAGCCACCTTGTATTCAATATCATGGCCGGAAAGGGTATAACTGTAGCGCTCGCGTCCTTCTTCTAAAACCCGGACCATGTCCAGAAAACGTGCTCCCCGCAGACGGACTGAGGCCCTGAGATTGTTTCCCTCGCGATAGGCCAGAAGTGAAATAAGCTCCTCATTCTTGCTGTTGCTTAAAAGATAACGTCGTTCCGACTCATTGTCGGCCAGCTCGAAGTTTCGGCGCCCGCTTCGTAATTCTGCTTGGTTCAAAGGACGTAAGTTATTGCCTTTGGTAATAATCAATTCATTTATATCGGTGGCACCAAAGCAATCCGTGTAGCGCAGACGTTCGATGAGTTCGCCCTTTTTAAGCTCATAATTATAGTCGTAGGTTACCAGGGTGCGAAGCAGGGGCATCGTCTGTTTCGCGCAGAGTGCGTGCCCATTGGAAGAAAACAGCGTACGCCCTTGGTTGGTGCTGACAATATAATTTTCGAAGAGACCTTGGATTTTTCGCTCAAGCTGGCCGCGAAATTCAAACATGAGAGAGTCGAGATCAAGCACGCCTTGAGGCAGACTCTCGGCCCTTGCCACAGGGGAAAAAGGTAAAAAACAAAATATGAAAAGTATTATTTTCCCCATGACTTTATGGCACTAAGAATTCATGGGTGGCCGGGTTATAATAAAGAACTTTTTTCGGCCGTCGCAAAGTTAATTTTTTGAAGGGTCGTGCCTTAATCGTGATCTTGACCGTCGCCTTCTGTAAAACGCGCCGGGGCAGATCTTCAAATTTCAGTCCCGTAAGCATCAGGTTTTCCACCGTGCGCACGGCAGTTTGCTTAAAACCTTTGGCATGGATGGTGATTTCAAGATTTTTCTTATAATTATCTTTGCGTGCATATTGCCTATCCATGCGAATGCCCAGAAGACGATCGCCGGAAAGACTCAATCGGGCAAAAGGTCGAATAGCTTGCATCAGAATGTCCAAGGGAATTGTATCTGTGGGAAACTTATCAAGCTCCGCCTGAGTAAAGTGCACCTGGTTTTCCATTGCCCGCATCTCGCGATTAGAGCGTAAAAATTCATCGAAGCTCAAGGCCTTGGCGCGAACAACCACCATGAGCTTGGTGGAGATGGTTCCACGACTGATTCGGGTGGGAAGGCCCAGCCCCCTGTTATTGCGCAACTCAAAGGTGTTGGCACTGACCACCACTGAACTCGAACCTTCAAGCAGGTAAAGTTCAGGATTGTTGATTTGCAAGGCAGCGACCCGAGGAACGGCGTCGTTACTGGCCTGAGGAAGCTCCACTCCATAATAGAGGTTAAAATCTTTCAGCAAAATTTGCTCCTGATTATGGCGATTGACTGAAACTGTTCCGGAAATAGTAAGTCCGGCATCCTGCTCTTTGGCGGTCCCGGGAGTCGGAGACATGAAGATCGTCGTGGTATGTTTGTAATTGATGTTGGTGAAGTTTGGTACGACCTGCTGAACACTGGTGACGCGCGAAACGCGGTTTAAAACTCTCTGGGCGGTCAGGGCCATGCTCAGGGAAAAATTCGCCACGCCATAGGAGAAGCCGGCCGAAAGATTCAGGCCTGCGGGGGTATCGGTGGCAGGAGCGGTTGTGGGGCTTGGAAGCCCGACGCTCGCGCCCATTCCCAGAGTTGCCGAGATCTCGGTCAGAGCTTCATCAGTGACGGCGTAAACTTCGGTGGTCAGGTTGACCATGCTGGTGGGAACAAAATCTTCCAGCAGGTCGAAATGGGGGAGAAGTGAAGAAAAACGCTGGCGCATTTCCTCATTGTTAAACCAGAAAATAATCTTTTTTAAATTTTCCCGTTGTACAAAACCTTCCCGTGGATCAAGAGGCATATCGGGAAACATGACCGGTAAGATGCGAGCGATGAGAGTTTGGGCATTTAAATTTTGCGCCAGGTAGCTGCAAATTTTTAATGAATCCTGACACTCCGCCTGTCCCGCCTGGCGTTCCAGGTCAGTGCTGTCCGCGGCAAAGACGCAGGTGGAGGAAAGACAGAGAAGTAGGAATGATAAAGCAATAAAATGGCGCATAGACCCTCCACAAAATATCAACTCCGGTGGGACGTTTTCTAGGATGTTTAGGCCATGTTGGCTACGGAAATTTTTAAACCAATTCTTTCAATCATTGGATATTGCTATGCGCTACATACGAAAAAATTCTCTCCTCAACATTCAGAAGGTTACTAGGCCTCATATTCAAGTGTCCCAACTTGCTTAATCTATTAAGGTACAGAGGAGGATTTTAACGGGTGATCCAATAATGAACAGACTGATTCTAGAGATAATCAGAGTTTTTGAAAAATTCGACGGTGGCATTTTTATCCTGAACCAGCTTCAAATCCCACTCACTTCTAACCGCAAAGCAGGGGCGCCCCTTTAGGTCGTAGACGATATTGTTGCTATTATCCTGGATAAACTTATCCTGCTGCTTCTCATCGGTGAACTTCACCCAGCGCATGCCAATGAAAGGATAAGGGGTGTAGTCCCCCAGCACGTTGTACTCGTCTTCCAGGCGGTATTTGACCACCTCAAACTGCAGCATGCCCACGGCACCCAGGATTTTTTCATTAAAGGTATGACGAGTGAAAAGCTGGACTGTGCCTTCCTCCGCCAGCTGGCGCAGGCCCTTCTCGAGCTGCTTGGCCTTCATGGGGTCCTTGAGGTTCACCTTCACAAAAATTTCCGGTGCAAAGCTGGGGATGCCGGAAAATTTCAGGAGCTCCCCTTCGGTAAAGGTGTCGCCGATGGCGTAGCGGCCGGTCAGTCCGATAATGTCGCCTGGAAAGGCCTCCTCGGTAATTTCCCGGTCGCGCGCCTGAAAAATGAGCGGCGTGGTGACCTTGATTTCCTTTTGCTCGCGGGTATTAAAAATGCGCTGGCCGCGCTTAAAACGCCCGGAGATCACCCGCATAAAGGCCACGCGGTCGCGATGGCGCTTGTCCATATTGGCCTGGATTTTAAAAACAAATCCGCTAAAGGTGGGGTCTTCAGGGGAAATTTCCTTGGTGGGGGCCTCGGGAGTGTAGGGGAAAAGGGTCGCCAGGCGGGGCTTAGGGCCTGGACTATAGTCGGTGATAAAATCGATGACTTCCTTGACCCCAAAGTTGTGCAGGGCCGAGCCAAAGAACACCGGCGTCAGCATGCCGGCCAAAAAATCATCGCGATCAAACGGCGGCAGTAGCTCAGACACCATCTCCAGATCATGTTTGAGTTTTTCCAATAAGGTGTCGCCCACGTATGCCACCACCTCGGGGGCATCCAGATCGTGGGCCTGCAAGATATGAGGGGTGCGCGGATCGGTCTCCTCATCAAACATATAGATCTGTTTGTGAACGATGTCGTAGACCCCTTTGAAATCGACGCCGTCACCGATCGGCCAGGTCATGGGGGTGCAGTGGATGTGCAGAATGGTTTCGACGTTTTCCAAGAGGGCATAGGGATCGAGGGCATCCCGGTCGTACTTATTCATGAAGGTGACAATGGGAGTTGCGCGCATGCGACACACATCCATGAGCTTGATGGTCTGGGCCTCCACGCCTTTGGCCGAGTCAATCATCATCATGCATGATTCCACCGCGGTCAGGGTTCGATAGGTATCTTCCGAGAAGTCCTTGTGCCCGGGGGTATCGAGCAGGTGGAGGGCGCGGTTTTTATATTCAAAAGAAAGCACCGAGGAGCTGACCGAGATCCCCCGCTCTTTTTCCAATTCCATCCAGTCGGACTTGGCAAAGTTGCCGTGCTTGGATTTGACCATTCCGGCCTCGCGAATGACACTGCCAAACCACAGAATTTTTTCTGTCATCGTGGTCTTACCTGCATCAGGGTGCGAGATAATGGCGAAGGTGCAACGACTTTTGGGGGCCCCATGAAGGGCGTGTGTTTCATTCATAAAATGCCGCAGTGCAAAAAGAGTTAAGTCTTTCAAAGTTATACTGTTAGAGAGCACAGACGTCTATTATCATTTTTACCAACTGTCTTGTTAATAATACAATTTCGAGAGATGTTTCCCCCTTGTCCCTTGAGGAGCTGCCATGGTCGCACGTCTGTGTCTGATTTTTTTTCTACTCTGTTTCTGTGCGCTGTCCGTGTCGGCGAAACCGGTTCTCATTTTACACACCAATGACCTCCACAGCTTTCTTGAAAATAGTATGTTTTACCCCGAATGGGGGAGTTATGCGCGCCTGAAAACGGTCATGGATCAGGAGCGCGCCAAGGCCCGTGAGCTGGGCATTTCCACGATTACCCTTGATGGGGGAGATTTTCTCGAAGGCACCCACTTTTATATGGTTGATGGGGGCAGGCATATTTTTAAAATTATGGATGCCATGAACTACGACGCTGTGAATGTCGGCAATCATGACTGGCTGATGGGCACGGCCGAAATGGGCCATCTCCTGGCGGATGTAAATTATTCCTTCACGTTGGTGAACTCCAATCTGGTGGCCGATCTCGATCGTTTTCCCGGGCTCAAGAAACTTAAACCTTACAAAATGATGGAAGTTGACGGCCGAAAAATCGCCATCTTTGGCGTCACCACCGATGATGACTTGTATAAGTGGGCCTTTGATGACGGGCGCATTACCAAACCCGTCAAAGTCGCCAATAAATGGGGCAAGAAGCTCAAGGCCATGGGCGCGCAGACAATTATTGCCCTCACTCATATTGGCTTTGATCGAGATAAAGATTTTGTGGCCCAAACGAAGGATTTTGATCTGGTGGTCGGCGGCGACTCTCATACCTTGATTGATCGTCCTTATTTTGGGCGCAATAAAAACGGCCGACAAGTTCCCATCATTCAGGCCGGCGATCACGCCAAGTACCTGGGTACGCTGCTTGTGGATTTTGAGGCGGACGGGAGCGTGAAGGTTCTGGAGCGAAAGATCATTCCCATCACCAGTGAAATTGCGGAAGACCCCGCCCTGCATGACATGGTGGCCGAGGCCCGAGGCAAGGTTGATCGGATGTACGGGGAGAGCGCCTTAAAAGAGGTGGTCGGGCATGCCGAGGTGGATTTGCAAAACTCATCTGGAACCATGACCATCTGGAATAAAGTTATCGCCGATTCTTTTAAGGAGTCGATCAATGCCGACATCGGTGTTCATTCTCCCGCTTTAACCGGCGTGAACGTGCGCAAAGGCCCTGTCACCCGCGAGCAGATCATGATGACCTATCCACGATTTTTGTCCCTGCAGGATCGCTGGGGCTGGCACATCTATCATGTGGAGATGTACGGTCTGGTGGCCAAAATGCTCATGGATAAATACCTAACGAGCGGTGAGGCGGTGGTCCTCTCCGGTGTCAAGTTCAGGGTTGAGATCAATAAGAGAGGCAAAAAGAAAATTAAAGATATCACCATCGGTGGTGAGCCCATCAAACTTTTAAAAAAGTATACGGTGGCCTTTCCCGAAGGAGTCATTAAGGGCGGGCTGGGGATGATCGGAGTTTTGATCGATATCCTTCACACCGTGAGACGAACCGAGGAAACCGTGTGGAATGCCATTGAGTCCAAAGTCAGACGTCTTGGCACAATCCGTGAAGATTATCTCGCAGCACCTTCAGGCAATGAAAAGTCCCTTGGCGAAGGTGGCGATGTCATGTTTATCCCAGGACTTCCCTAATTTGAGGAGCTCTCATGGCGATTCGTCTTTTTATTCTGACTCTTTTTCTGGCCTTGACCAGTGCCTCGGGATACGGCAAACCCATTTTAATTTTGCACACCAATGATCTCCACGGCTTTGTGGAAAATAGCGTTTACGATGCCTCCCAAGGCGGCTACGCGCGGCTTAAAACCTTGATCGAAGAGGAGCGCGCCAAGGCCAATGCCCTCGGCATTTCAACCATCACCCTCGACGGGGGAGATTTTCTGGAAGGCTCACTTTTCTACATGGCCGATCGGGTGAAGAGTGTCTTCAATATGATGGATAATATGAATTACGATGCCGTAGCGCTGGGAAATCACGACTGGCTCATGGGCACCGCCGATCTCAGCCATCTCCTATCGGATGTGGATTTTTCTTTTTATCTGGTTGCCGCCAATATCGAGGTCGACCGCAATCGCTTCTCAGGTCTGAAAAAACTTAAATCCCACCGCATGATGGAAATCGATGGCCACAAAATTGCCATTCTCGGCCTGACCACTGACGAGCCTAATTTCAAGTGGGCCTTTGATAGAGGACACATTGCCGATCCCATCAAGACCGCCAATAAATGGGGCAAAAAGCTCAAGGCGGCAGGTGCCAAAACCATTATCGCGTTGACTCATCTTGGATTCAGCAAGGACATGGAGCTGGCAAGTCAAACCTCGGAAATTGATTTGGTGGTTGGTGGCCATTCTCATACTTTGATAGACCGGCCCTATTTTCAGCGCAATAAAAAAGGCCGTGAGGTCGCCATCGTGCAGGCCGGTGAGCATGCCAAATACCTGGGCAAGCTTTTGATCGACATTGCCGAAGATGGCAGCGTGAAGGTGCTTGAGCGACAGGTGATCCCTGTCACGAGCAGCATTGATGAGGACCCCATCATGCAACAGCTCATCCGAGAGGCCCGCACTCAGGTTAATAACATCTACGGGGAAAGTTACCTCAACACCGTGGTGGGGTTAAGTGAGATAGATTTGATCAACTCCTCTGGCACGATGACGGTGTGGAATCGAATTATTGCCGAAGCTTTCAAGGAATCCATTCACGCCCAGATCGGGGTGCATTCACCTAACCTGACGGGCATCGATATTCCCAAAGGCCCCATTACCCGCGAGCAGATCATGACCACCTATCCACGATTTTTGTCCTTGGACGATCGCTGGGGCTGGCGCATGTATCATGTGGAGATGTACGGGCTGGTGGCCAAAATGCTCATGGAGTACTACCTCTCCGGCGGTGAGGCGGTGATTTTGTCCGGTGTGAAATTCAGGGTTGAGTTGAATAAAAAAGGCAAAAAGAAAATCAAAGATATCACCATTGGTGGTGAGCCGATCAAGCTGTTCAAAAAATATTCCGTGGCCTTTCCCGAAGGTGTCATCAAGGGAGGGTTAGGGATCATCGGTGTGCTCATCGATTTTATTCATACCGTGACACGAACCGAGCTATCCGTGTGGGATGCCCTTGAGTCGAAGGTAAAACGTCTGGGGACTATTCGCGAAGACTACCTTACCCGGCCGTCTGCTGGCCCATCCGGCGCTCACGAAAAGTCTCTTGATGAGGGGAGCGATGCCATGTTTATTTCAGGACACTAAGCGATTCCCCAACTCCCTAGGACTGCCGTCTTTCTGCATGCGCCTCCACGATCTTTTGCACAATCTCCTCGACTGGAAGATTTCTCATGGCCTTAGGCGAGATTTTATCCACACCGGCTTCCGGCAGAGTAAAGTTTTCCTCTCTTAAAACCAAATTTTTATTGGCATCCACTTCGTCCACTTTAGAGATGGGCGTAAAGTGGGGAACGGTGGTCAGGACCGCCGGATGTTCGCGAATGATGCGTGCGATTGAGAGGACAATCTCCACAAAACGATCCAGCTCTTTTTTGGTAAAAGATTCGGTGGGCTCAATCATGAGACCAAAAACTTCCGGGAAGGCCACGGTGGGGGCATGCAGGCCGAAATCCAAAAAGAGCTTGCCCACTTTCGCCATGGCCGAGGCCCGTGGAGTTCCGTTTTTCTCCAGAAGCGCGAAATCTTCCGCACTCAGGGTGAGAATAAACTCATGCATGCGCGGAACAGTTTCCGTATTGGCGGGCAGGATGGGAAAGGTCTTTTTTAAGTTCTGCAGCAGATAGCAGGCGGACAGCACCGCCACCTCTGACATTTTTTTCACGCCCTGATCGCCCAGTGCCTTGATGTAGGAGTAAGAACGAATCTTATGGGCGAAATTTCCAAAGTGACGATGGATGCTGCCGATACTCTTCGGTGCCTTCGCCAAGGTATAAAAGCCGCTTTTTAAAATCACCTGATGGCCTGGCAGAAAGGGCAGAAGTTTTTCGGAAACCGCCACAATGGCATCGCCCGGCCCGCCACCCCCGTGGGAGATCGACCAGGTTTTGTGCAGGTTATTGTGAACGGCATCCACGCCCAGCTTGCCCAGGTCAATGACGCCGGCAATGGCATTCATATTGGCACCATCCATGTACACCAGGCCGCCGACATCATGAATCTTGCCGGCCACGCGGTGAAAATTACTTTCAAAAATTCCCGAGGTATTGGGATTGGTCACCATAATTCCGGCGACGCGGGGACCATGTTGCGCCAGCACTTCCTCGAGAACCGCCATGTCGATCTGGCCGGTTTTATCGGCGGTCAAGGTCATAATATTTTCAAAGCCGGCGATCGTGGCGCTGGCGGGATTGGTCCCGTGGGCCGACTTTGGAATCAGGATAATGTCGCGATTATCTTTTCGATCGCGGTGGTAGGCCTGAATCATCTTCAGACCGACCAGTTCTCCCTGCGCGCCGGCCACCGGCTGAGTGGTGACGCCCGCAAGTCCGGTGATCTTTTTAAACTGCTCCTGAGTCTCATACAAGACATGCAGGCATCCTTGAATATCCTCAATGGGGGCCTTGGGATGGGCATGGGTAAACTCGGGTAGCCCTGCCAGATAATCGTTGATGTAGGGATTATACTTCATGGTGCAGGAACCGAGAGGATAGATATTGTCATCGGGACTGACGTTGAGCTCACCCAACTTTTGATAAAAATCTTGCAGAACTTTTTGCGAGAAGCTGGGCAGGTTCGCGGGGGTGGAGCGGGTATATTTTTGAGGGAGTTCGGCCTCAATTTTTTGTGGGGCCTTTTTGGCCTTGATGCGTTTTTCAAAGAACGATACCAGGCGGGCGACGTCGGCCAGGCAATGGCGATCGGTGAAGGAGAGCATGAGCAGCTGCTTTTGTCCCGCTGTTCGGATGCGAGTGGAAACATCAATCCCGGGTTGGAGATCCTCTTTCTGCGCCTCTTTTAACAATTGAGTAAGGCTTGGTCCTTCAACCGCCAGAACAAATTCGTTAAAAAATCCGCTCTGGGGAAAGGCCAGCTCGATGCCTTTCAGGGCGGTCAGCTCCTCCACCGCTCGAAGTGCCATCTTGCGGCCTTCCAAGATGGCCTTGGTCATTCCCGATTCTCCGCGCGCCATGACGGCGGCCCCGGCCAAGGTGGCGATGAATGATTCGTTGGAGCAGATATTGGAGGTGGCCTTCTCTCGGCGAATATGCTGCTCGCGGGTGGAGAGAACCATGGCATAGGCAGGATTGCCTTGACTGTCCCGGCCTTTGCCCACATAGCGGCCCGGGGTGGAGCGGATGGAGTTTTTATTACTGCTGTTGGTGCGACACCCGAAGAGTCCAAGGCCCGGGCCACCAAAGTTGGGAGCGAGGGCCAGGTGCTGGGCCTCACCGACGATGAGATCGGCACCCACTTTTTTGCCCGCCTCATCTTTCATCATTCCGAAATCGGCCGGGGCGCGCAGGCCTCCGGTGGCAAGTAAAATGGGATCGATAATACTCAAGGCCAGAAGTTTATTTTCGTGGGCCAAGTCTGTCAGCTCATCCACGGACTCAAGCAGACCGAGGCAGTTGACCTGAGGAAAGGCCACCGCCGCCAGATCGGACTGCATAGCAGAAATAGTTTGCTTGAGTTTGGCCAGATCCGTGACCCCTGTTTCAATATGCAGAGGAACCCAGATGACTCTGAGTTTCGTTCCGTGGGCCATGGTCTCAACCACTTCCCGATCCTCGGGGTAAACACCTTCGCTCACCACCACCGTATTGTGGCCGGTGATGCGGGTGGCGCTTAACAGACCTTCATAGAGCGCCGTAGCGCGATCGTACAGGGAAGCGTTGACCGCCTCAAACCCCGTGAGGGCGCACATCATATTGGTATAGGCCCACAGCGAGTGAAGGGTGCCTTGGCTGCGCTCGGGCTGGTACGGTGTATAAGCGGTGGTGAGGCCGCGGATATTGCAAACAAAAGACACCAGATCAGGAATTTTATAGTGGGGGAGACCATCGCCGAGAAAGGAGAGAGGCAGACGATTTTTTTTGCCCACTGAAATGACGTGATTGAGCAGATCATTATAGGGCAACGCCTGTCCAAGACCCACAGGGCCTTTGAATTTCACTTCCCGCGGAATGTGGGCGAAGAGGTCGTCTAAGTATTTAAAACCCACATCTTTTAACATTTGATCTATTTCTTGATCCTTGGCCCCGATATAATAGGGTCGTAACTCTCTCTCAAGTGATTTTGGGTTGTAGGGAAGCTGATCCATTTGTACAGTATCCGGCGTCTGAGTTGACATCTCTGTATCCAAGTGTTGGAGGTTTTTATTTGCCCATATTTTTATCTTTTATGCCGTGAATTGACTACTCAATCGATGATTATAATGGCCCAAAAATGGTGATTCCTTTTTTTGTTGAGGGCGGTTCCGCGGAGCACGAAGTAACTTTTGCAAAAAAGTTGGCCAAATCAGTCGGGATCGAGCTGCAAGAAATCTTCAATCCTTCGGAATCCACTCAGTTTTTAAAAATGCATGAGCATGGCCTGAATTTTTATCTGGCGGGAACCAGGGGCCCGGTGCTGAATTTAGATTTGGCGCAGGAGTATGCCTCATTTATGAGACAGGTCAGCAAAACGGCAGCAGGGCCTCTCAAGAAGGCGCTGGGGCGGACAGTGAAGAAGGGTGACACGGTGGTGGATGCCAGCTGCGGAACGGGGAAAGATTCACTGCTCTTTTTAACCTGGGGATTGAAGGTTCTGGCCTTCGAGCGCAATCCTCTCATGTTTTTGCTGCTGCAAATGGCCTGGCAATCTTTGGTAAAAAAGTATCCGGAAGTTGCCCCTAACTTTGAGCTGGTGTTTGGCGACGTGCGCGCCGGGGCCACGCGGATCTGTGAGGGAAAAATTTCTGCGCTCTATTTTGATCCCATGTTTTCGGAAGGCAGAAAAGGGCGGCGAAGCTTACCGCGCCAGGAGATGGTGGTGTTCAAAGAGCTGGTGGGGGCGGACTACGACCAGGAGTCGGTCATGGCAAGTTTGCTCAAGCTGCCTTTGACACGCATTGTGGTGAAACGTCCAAGTAAAGCGCCAGATTTTGCGGGACCTCTTCCCCTGGCCTCTTTTCCGGGAAAGAGCGTGCGTTACGATCTTTTTCGCGGCGCCTAAGTGCACTTATTACGAATTTGTAATATCATAAGATAAGATTTTCATTTAGAAAACGCATGGAGTCATACAAGTGAGTGCATCCAAGTTTTTTTCCAAGGTTGTGCAAACCGAAATGCCCTACGGTGATTATATTTTCAAGGCACCTTTTTTTATCCATGATGCCGATGTCATCGGGGCCTTTTTTTTATGCGACTACGACAAGGCCTGCGCCTTGGTTTCACCTCATCACCGGCCGGTGAAGCTGCCGTTTAAAAAGGCCCTGTTTGCCGTGAGCTGCATTGAGTACAAGGAGACGGATATCGGTTCCTACAATGAGGTCGCCCTTTCCATTGTGGTGCGCGCTCCGGGCAAAGGAATCAGGCAAAAGGCCGAAACCCTGCGCTCACTGTTGCAGGCGAAGTTTCACACCTTTATTTTTCAGCTGCCGGTGACCACGGAAATGTCGGTGGCCGGAGGCAAAGGTTTATTAAATTATCCAAAATTTTTGGCCGATATCACATTTCGCGAGACCGGCGCCCATCGCATCTGCACTTTGAGAGACAAGGAATCACTGGAAGTTATTTTAGAACTGGAATGTCCGAAACTTAAACCTCGCCATGGACTGCTCAATGTGATGCGACGGCGTATGAGCGTGGAGACCTACATCGCGGAAAATGACAGAAGCAATGCCACCTTTAAGTTGAATCTGCCGGCCGCCGGACAATCCTTTGTGTGGCCACGAGTCGGCCTGCGCATAGGCAAAGGGGCGGTGGCGGAGCAGCTCGGTAAGCTGGGGATTGGCCAGCAGATATATCAGTTTAGCGTGCCCCATTGCGAGGGAATGCTGCTTAAGAATTAGGGAGCGATTATGTCAAAGAAAGTTGCCATCATCGGCGGTGGCATGGCCGGGCTGACCAGCGCGTACTATCTCAATCGATGTCATAGCATCAAACTTTTTGAAAAGTCGAATCGACTGGGTGGCAATGCCTATTCCATTGATACCCACGAGGCGAAGGCGGTGGATATCGCGGTGGCGGCCTTCGGGAAGGAAGGCTATGGCCATTTTTTTGCGCTCTTAGAAGAGCTGGGAGTGGAAACCGATTTTTGTGCCAATACTTTTATGAGCATGCACGATCTCAACACCAAGGAAGGGCTCTACCTGACTCCCACTTTGAAAGGGGGAATCACCCAGGGATTTGATTTAATCAAGCTGGATCACTTAAAAAGTATTTACGGATTTTTTAAGGGGCTCAAGGTTGCCAATGAGAAGCTGGACAAGGGACTGCTTACGGGGCTGACGATGGGGGAGTGTATTCGGCTTGTTCCCCAGTTTGATAAAAATGCCACCCTCTTTTTGATCTGCGCCCTTTGTCTTCTGTCCTCCATGTCGGCCGCCGAGGTGATGGCGACGCCTGCTAGCTTTTTTCTGGGAAAGCTCAAAGTGCACAATGATATTGTCTCTCCCAAAGGCCTGTTTTCGGTGGAGGCGGCCAAGGGCGGGACGCGAACGTATGTGGAGGCCATGGCCAAAACTTTTCAGGATAAAATTATTCTCAACTCGCGCATCAAGTCGGTGGGCCGGACCGCTCAGGGGATCATGCTGGTGATGGAAGACGGGGCGGTGGAAAAATTTGATTCGGTGGTCTTTGCCTGTAATGCCGATCAGGCGCTGGCCTTGATCGAAAACCCGACGAGCGCCGAGCGCGAGCTTCTGGGCGTCTGGAAGTATAAGGAAGGCGAAATTATTGTCCATCGCGATCACTCCAGCTTTCCGGCGCGCGAGCTGATTCAGGCCTACACCTATCTCTATACCCGGGATCAAAACGGACAAATTAATACCTCGGTCAGTGGCGCGCTCCGCTTTGAGCATCAGGTGCCCGATGACAGTGATTTAATCAGCACCCAGCATCCCAACTTTCCCATTAGACAGGATCTGATCGAATTTCAAACGGTTCTGCGCACGCCAAAATTTAGCTTTGAATCGGTGGCGGCCATTGAGAGAATGCCCAGCTTAAATGGGACCTTGAATTCCTATTATTGCGGCAGTCATTTTGGCTATGGATTACACAACGATGCCGTTTACTCCGCCATGCGAGTGGCCAATCTGATGGGGGCCAAAACCCCCGAACGAAAAGACAATAAGTTCAAACCATCGCTGAAAGGTTTATTAAAACTGGCCGGCAAACTGAGAGGTTGAGGTGAGCGAAGCAAGGTTTGTGGGAGTGACCGGAGCGGCCAGTGGAATCGGGCGAGAGCTGGCCCTGCAGTTTTGCGCCCAAGGACTTCCGGTTGTCGGTCTGGATATTGATCAGGCGGGTCTTGGTTCCCTTGAGAAAGAATGTGGCGGCAGGTTTCGTGGCGTGGGGTGCGACCTGGCGGACAAGGTCGCGCTTAAGGAGAGATTGGAGCAGCTGCGGGTGGAGCGGGGAGTTCCCTCTATCTGGATCAACAATGCCGGGATCGCCCACATCAAGGGGATGACTGAGATCACCGAAGCAGAATTAGAGCAGACGATGCAAATTAATTTCTTTGCGCTGGTCACCTGTGTGCGTTTTTGGCTGGAGCACATGGTGCCGACCGGCAGTGGCAGCATCGTCAATATCGGCTCCATCGCCGGCCATATCTCGTCGCCGGGACTCAGCGCCTATGTCGCCAGCAAGTTTGCCGTGACGGGTTTCACCGAGTCTTTGCAGACCGAGCTGGACCTGAATAAATCGCCGGTCAAGCTGCTCTTAGTTTCGCCGGGGTTTGTGGAAACCAAGATTATGCGGGTGGGTGAGCAGAACGGCTTTCCCAAAGAATTTCTTTTTTTGGCCACCAAAGTGGGGGACTGTGCCCGCCGAATTATTGAAGGCATTGCCGCAGGTGAGCGGGAGATCTTTCCCACTGCCAATGGCAAGGCCATGATGGCGATGCAAAGGCTTTCGCCTAAGCTGGCGCGGGGCTTCTCCAAGCTGACGGTAGGAAAGAAGGTTGATCTGGGGAAGAAGACCTAGCGGAAGGACTGGAGAATTTTTTCTGCGATGGCCTTTTTGAAGGCCACGCCCATCTTCATCTTACTGATGCGTGCGCCGGAACTCATAAATTCAATTTTCTTGAGATAGACCACCCGTCCTTCAATGGGGATCTTGAAAGGGATCTGACCTAATTTTGAAATATAGATCTCTGTTCCTTCGGCGAAGAAGATCTGATCTTTGAAATTGAAGTTGAAGCTTAAACCTTTGGCCGACAGATCATAGATGTTAAAAGAAAATTCTTTTCTCAGGTCGGACGAGGAGTTGATTTTGATTTCAATGATTCCAAGATAGGGTGAGTTGAATCCCAGCTTGATTCGGTGACTGATTCTTTTTTCAAACATTCTCACTTCCTTGGGAATATCCACAAGGATGCGTTTCTTGTCGATTCTGACACTCTCGCGTTTAAAAAGAATGCTCTTCTCCTGGCCGCGCATATAAACCGTGTGAGGTCCGACAAAATCAAAACTTTTATGAGGATCATTGGGAACCAAGATGACCTTGCCGGCGGCAAAATCAATGGCGCTGATCACGGCATTTCTGATAATGCGACGTTCACCCAAATTCTGCCAAACCAGAACAGGGGATTGATCGTGGTACATCTTATTGAGTGTGGTGATAATCTCTAAACTATCACTGGTCACACGGAGATTAAAATTAAGCATGGATTCCTCAATAATCGGCACTTGCCTTTATGCCAGCACATATGACTTATCGGGAACACTCAAGAGGGACCTTAGGCTAAATTAAAAAAGAATTACCGGAGCTAATTACTTTTTCTTGGCCGGGGTCTTTTTCTTCACGCTTTTTCCAGCACTTTTAACTGCTTTCTTTTTGGCCGTTGCGGGACTTGCCTTTTTGGCCGGGACTTTTTTGGCGGGGGCCTTTTTTGCAGCTGCTTTGGCGGCCGGCTTCTTGGCCTCTTCTTTTTTGGCCGGTTTCTTGTCGGTTTTAGTCTCTTTGGCTTGCGCTTTCACTTGCTCAACCTTTTCGACTAAGGCCTGGGCCTTTTTCTTGGTATTTGCCAAGGTGGTGGAAACCCCTTGCTTTAGTTGAGTGGCGGTCTGGGTGATCACCGGAGTCGGGTTAAGTGCATGCATCTCGTTCATCAGCTGGGCATAAAATCCCATGATGACCTTTCTTTGGATGTTGGGACTGCTAAAGCGTGTATGAAAGAGGTGAGAGAGCTCGTGATATTTTTCCTCGCTCTTTTCCTTAATCTTGGCAAGAATCAGCAGGCACTTATCGTGGAAGTCCTTCTTTTTGGATGCTTCTTTAGCTTCTTCCTGGGCCTGTTTTTCTTTGAGAAATTCATCAAGTGACATGGGACCTCCTTTTAAAACCATATTAGTTTATGCCGGAAGTAGAGAAAACGAAAGAGTCCTTTATTGAGAAAAGCCTTTTTTTGGGGTAGATTGCTATTCTCGTTTGGTTTTTAAGAGGAAAATATTATGGCCGTCTACGACGTTTATGGCTTGGGCAATGCCCTTGTTGACATGGAATTTGAAGTCACCGACTCATTTTTGCAGAAAATGAAGATTGAAAAAGGTCTCATGACCTTGGTGGATGAGGCCCGGCAGAATGAGATCATCGAGGCGATTCATGGGCTGCAGCATAAGCGCTCCTGCGGCGGCTCGGCTGCCAATACCGTGATAGCCGTCTCGCAACTGGGCGGGCGTTCATTTTATAGCTGCAAAGTTGCCAACTGCGAACTGGGCGACTTCTACTACCAGGATCTCATGCGCGAAGGGGTTCACAACAACTGGTCCGGCAAGGGCAGACCGCAGGGCACCACCGGCCGCTGCATGGTCTTTATTACCCCGGATGCCGAGCGCACCATGAACACGCATCTCGGGATCACCTCGGATTTTTCCAAATTAGAGGTGGATGAGGAAATTATAAAAAATTCCAAAATTCTCTATATTGAAGGCTACCTGGTCGCCTCACCGCTTGGGCGCGAAGCCGCCATCCACGCCAAAGCTCTGGCCGATCGACATGGGGTTAAAACCGCCATCACCTTTTCTGACTCATCCATGCCCATGTACTTCAAGCAGGGTCTCCTCGAGATCATAGGGACCGGCGTCGATTTACTTTTCTGCAATGAAAGCGAGGCCAAGATCTTCGCCGGGAAAGATGGCCTGGAAGATTCCTTTCGTGAGTTAAAACGCTTTGCTCGAACCTTTGCCATTACTCAGGGTCCGAAAGGGGCGCTGCTCTTTGACGGTTCAAAGGAAATAGATGTGGTTACGGCCCAGGTTGATGCTATTGATACCAACGGGGCCGGCGATCTTTTTGCCGGGGCCTTTCTCTATGCGCTCTCCACCAACCAGAGCTTTGCCATGGCCGGAAAGCTGGCCTGTGCCGCCGCCTCCACCGTGGTGACTCAATTCGGCGCCCGCTTAAAGCGCGAGCAGATTCAAAATATTAAAAAAGTGGTTTTCGGTTATTAATTTATAAAAGCAGGTGACCTGTGATGCTCAAAGAACTTACAACGATTCGGGAGATTTTTAAGGGCGATTTGGTCGGCCGGGAAGTCATGATTGCCGGCTGGGTTCGCAGCGTGCGCAAAGGAAAGGCTTTTTCGTTTGTGGCCATGAATGACGGATCGACGCAGGAAAATTTTCAGATTGTGGTGGATCAAAAGCTGGCCAACTATGACGAAGTTTCCGGACTTCTTCTCGGCTCCAGTGTGGAATTCAAGGGAATGCTGGTCAAAAGTCAGGGCAAGGGACAGACGGTGGAAATGCAGGCCACCAGTGCCAACGTGGTTTGTAAAACCAATGAGGAGTATCCTCTCCAGAAAAAATCCACCTCTTATGAATATCTGCGCGAGATCGCCCACCTGCGCCCCCGCACCCAAACTTTCGGAGCGGTCTTTCGCCTTCGCTCTATTTTAAGTTTTGCCACTCACGAGTTTTTCACCAAGCGCGGATTTTACTATCTGCATAGTCCTATTATCACGGCGGTGGATGCCGAAGGTGCCGGCGAGATGTTTAACGTCACCACCCTCGACTTAAACAAGCTCCCCACCACCGGCGGGAAGGTGGATTACTCTCAGGACTATTTTGGAAAGAAAACGAACCTGACGGTCTCCGGCCAGCTGGGTGGCGAGTGCTTCGCCATGGGTCTGGGAAAGGTCTACACCTTTGGCCCGACCTTTCGCTCGGAAAACAGCAATACCGCCCGCCACCTGGCGGAGTTTTGGATGATCGAACCGGAGGTGGCCTTTGCTGACCTGGATGACAATGCGGCGTTGGGTGCCGATTATATTAAATTTCTCATCAACGCCGCTCTTACCCACGGGGCCAAGGAGATGGAGTTTTTAGACAAGCTGGCGAAGGAGCAGGGAGAAAACCTGATTGCTAACTTGGAGCTGGTGCGCGATCGGGACTTCGTGCGCATCACCTACACCGAAGCGGTGGAGATCGTGAAAAAATCCGGCCAAAAATTCGAATATCTCTGCGACTGGGGGCACGAGTTACAAACCGAACATGAAAAATATCTGACCGATGTTCACTTCAGGGGCCCGGTTATTGTCACCGATTATCCCAAACAGTGTAAGGCCTTTTACATGAAACAAAATGCCGACGGGAAAACCGTTCGCGCCATGGATATCCTCGTTCCAGGGGTGGGCGAGATCATTGGCGGCAGTCAGCGGGAAGATGATTTTGGAAAGCTCATGCAGCGAGTGGAAGAGCTGAAAATGAACAAGGAATCCCTGTGGTGGTATTTTGATTTGCGCCGCTTTGGCAGTGTTCCCCATGCCGGCTTTGGCCTGGGTCTTGAGCGAGCGGTTATGTATATAACCGGCATGAAAAATATCCGGGATGTTGTCCCATTTCCTCGCACTCCCAAAAATGCCGACTTCTAACGGCTTAGAATTACAGCGTTTTAATACTTGATTATTTTTCTAAAGTTCTGATTTGAAGTGTCCGATGGGTTAGCATGAAGATTAGTTTAATTCCAGAATCTATTCCCATGCAAAATGCTCGATACATTCGGGAGAATGGTTCAGAGGCATCCCAGGTGCGACGACTTATGAAAGAGCTGGAACGGACGACCGCTCTGGCCAAGAACCCTAAATCGATCGTAAACAATGCTGAAGAGTTTCCCAATCAGGTTGTGAATTCGTCCACCAATTTTGTCCGCAAGCTGCTGGATATTATCTAAAAAATTATTGAGGAGTGGGAGCATCCAACAAGGCCCCGTCGTCGGGGAAATGTTTGACGTTAAGTGAGCGCTTGTGAGGAGTCTCACTGAAGAGTTTTTTAAATTCGTCAGGAATCTGGGTCGCCTTATATTTTTTCCCATTGGAGAGCCGCAGCCAATAGCCATCAACCACGTGGTGATTAATGAGCATCTTGATGGGCTTGATACTGACAATGTGAATGCGGTTGAAATAAACCAACTGCTCGTCTTGATCAGCTTGCTGTTCATTTTCACTGGCCAGGACATAAAACTTTAAAAATTCCACAAGACCCTCGAATGTCGACTATTTAGGCGTAATTGTGCCCGTCAGCGGAATTTGCCACAAGGGGGCGGGTAGTTTTTATAGGATAAAGGCATGGCCAATCGTTCTGGATACCTTAATAATAATCATAGGTTTTATGTTAGATTTCAAAACAGTTTGGACCAAGCTTCGTCTCCCTTTTTTATTGAGTTTCCTGACACTCTTCGGGGGGAGTTTAGGCTATCATCTCCTCTATCCCCACGAGCCCTGGTGGCGACTGCTCTATATGACCTCCATTACGCTCTCTACCGTGGGCTATGGCGATATTTTTCAGGTGGAGCATAGTCCCACCGCCACGCTCTACACCATGGTGCTCATGCTGGCAGGCATGGGCCTTGTCTTGTATTCCATCTCAACCATCACGGCCTATGTTTTAGAGGGGCAGCTGGGAGAGCTTTTTTTAGTCCAATCCATGCGAAGGAGAGTGGCACGTATGAAAGGGCATTATATTATCTGCGGGGCGGGGGAGACGGGAATTCACGTCATCAGCGAGATGGTGCATTCCAAACATGAGTTTGTCGTCTTGGAGGCGGACACGGCAAAACGTGACAAGATCCGTGGGCTCTTTCCTGATTGTTGTGTGCTGGTGGGCGATGCCACCAGCGATGAGCTGTTGAAGGAGGCCAAGATTGAGAGCGCTCACGGCTTGGTTGCGGCCTTAAGCAACGACAAAGATAATTTATTTCTTACCATTTCTGCGCGCATGCTTAACCATGAGATTAAGATTGTGTCCAAGGCGATCGATCTCACCTTGGTGGGAAAGCTAAAAACCGCCGGGGCCGATTATGTGGTAAGTCCCAATTTCATAGGCGGGATGCGCATGGCCTCGGAAATTCTTCGCCCTCACGTGGTGACTTTTTTGGATGGCATGTTGCGGGGAAAAGACAAGTCTGCCCGGATCGAAGAGGTTGTGGTGGCCAAAAGTTCTCCTTTCTGTGGTAAGTCCCTTCAGGAGTCCCGCATTTATGAAGAATGCGGCCTGTACATTATGGCGCTGAAATCTCCCGGGGGCGCGGCCGATTTTATTTACAATCCTCCCTTGGAGACGCGTTTAAATGCAGGAACGGTTCTGCTTTTTATCGCAGATAAGAACCAGCATAAAAAAATTCATAATATGTTTGCAACCGAGAGGTAACTTTCTGATACCAATATTAAATATCGCTTGCGGTTTTTTGGTGCTTCTCCTCCTCGTGGCGGAAAAGAAGCAGTGGACTTTAGGCATCTGGCTGTTTAAAACCTCGGCCTCCTTCTCATTCGTCGCCCTGGCCTGGGCGCACCAGGCCTTGTTAAAGGGGCCCTACGGTTGGTGTATCTTGAGCGCCGTCATCTTTTGCATGATCGGAGATATCCTGCTTATTCCCCATGAGAAAAAATATTTTATGATGGGAGTGGGGGCCTTTCTCCTCGGGCACTTAGGTTTTCTGGCGGCCTTTTTCTCAAGCTTTGCCAGCTTTAATCTTTGGTGGTTGCTCCTCGCCGTGCTGGCGGAGGTTTGTTTTATCTTCTTCATCATGCGCTGGCCGTGGGCCGAAATCCCCAAAGAGCTCTTTATTCCCGTCAATATCTACATCGTGGTGATCTCTGCCATGGTGGCAGTGGCCGCCAGTGGGGTTGGGGCCGGGGCCTCGCGGACGACCCTCTTGGCTGCCGTGATGTTTTTTATTTCCGATATTTCCGTCGCCCGACATCAGTTTCGTGCGCGCGTTTTCATGAATAAGTTATGGGGTCTACCGCTTTATTATGGAGCGGTGTTGCTTTTTGTTTCGACGCTCGCGGGCTAACACTTCTTTATGAAAAGTTTGCTGTTAATTTTGGTCATGCTGATTCAAGGTCCGCACCACGGGCAATGGGCCCTGGTAAAATGGTTCGGGGTCGAGGAAAAGATCTGGCACCTGCTGCCCTCTGATTCAGTTTTTCTCCTTTCGACCACGCCTCAGATTCAGGCCGAAATTGAAAAACGACAGGAAAAATTTCGTTCACTCACGCGCAGCCGTTGTCCGCTGGGTATGGCATTCGTTGAGGGGCCCATGCGCGATCCTGCGGATACCTTGCGCCGACAAAATGCCGCCTGCTTAGACGGACGAGGCTGGAAGCCGGGCCTGCTTTGCCAGCATTTTGATGAAAGTCTCCTGGCACCGGACTCCGCTCACCATCGGGAGCTCTCCTTTTGCATTGATATTCTTGAATTTCCCAATATCCCCGGCGAGTATCCCGCCACCCTCGTTTCCTATCAGGGCGCTCAGACCCTATGCCGGGCCCAGGGCAAGCACTTATGCCGCGAGCATGAGTGGACCTTCGCCTGTGAAGGGCCTTCGGCCTTGCCATACCCCCATGGATATCATCGCTACCTCGATCCAGGGGCCAGCTTTCCCGATCGAATTCCGGTGGACGGAGAGTGCAACTTTGATCAGCTGAAACTTAGCGCCGTGAATGGCACGCGGCTTTTGAGCAATCCCTATTCCCTTGAGGCCATGCTGGAGCTGGATAAAACCTGGCGGGGGACCGTTGCCGGTCAAAGGGAAGAATGCGTAAGTCCTTTTGGGGTCATGGATTTAACCGGCAATATCGAGGAATGGGTGGAATCCGATGGGCACCTCTCTACCCTTAAAGGAGGCTACTGGGCGCCCGTCCAGGCACGCTGTCAGATGGCCGAGCGGGCCCATGGGCCCAAGCATCGCTATTACCAAACCGGCTTCCGTTGCTGTGCCAAGGCCCAATCGTTAACACACTGAAAGCACGAAAGCTGTCAAAATTACAGAGTGGCCTTTGCCCGGGAGGGTTTGCCATTATCCTTAAGGTCTGGGGATTTTGGAGATTTCATGCTGGTGCTCTTGGGACTTTTGTTCCTTCTCAAAGATGCCTTGGGCGGATCGTGCACCTATAAGGCTCCGACTTATTTCACTCCGGTTGAAAAAAAATTCTGCTTAAATTTTGCCACAGATTATTACTATCGCCTGCGATTTATAAACGAAGAGCACCGCTATCGCGTAGGGCGAAAGGTGCAAAAATATGAGCGCGAGACGGTGAGTGTGGACGGGGCGCTTTTTTTACTGGGCCAGATGCGGGCCGAATCGGGCTGGGACCTTACCAAGACCCGGGCCAATAACAACTTTTGGGGGCTGGGAGGTGATTACCAGCGTCCCGACGGCACCAGTAGCTTTATGAAGTTTGAAAACTTTGAGCAAGGTTTGGGTTTTCTGATGAATCATTTTGCCAGAGGAATTACCACTCAAGCACACGATACTCCCAAGCATCCGGGCTGGCCGAATTTCCTGCCACTCCTCAAGGAAGAAGTTCTCGACACCGTGGCCATTAATAAGTCCCTGCATGCAGCCAAATGGTGCCAGCAGTTCCCCGCCTATAATACCGATCAGGAGAGTCACTGTAAGGGGCGGCCCAACTGCCCCTGCGTGGATTATAGCGGGCTCATTCAAAAATTTTCCAGTACCCTGGTGATTGCCCGCTGCCTCGCCGTCTATGAAAAACATTTTAACCACAACAAGAATGGTCTTGCTCTTCAGGACCTCCCCATGGATATTCTCGAAACCCTGCCGGTGCCCGAGGAACGACTGCGCATCGTTTGGGAAGAGATGAAATCGTTCGCCATGCAAAGATATTCGAAGAAGTACTGTCAGTAGAAGTTTATTCTTCTTTTGTCGTCCGACACTTGGGCCCAATTAACCTCGGGGCCAGGCGGCCGTATTTGTGAGTGATGGTCGGGCACTCTTCCGGATAGACCGGACAGCGGGAGGGGCGGACGTCTTCATAGGGGAGGGTGGCGATCGTCGACATCACCGCCAGCTCGTACTCGGGACTCTGATACTCACTGCAGTTGACTCCCTCGTCCCAGCCCGGATCAACATAATCGCGGAAATTAAACTGGCGAATCTGGACCCAGTGTTCGTGCACGCATTTTAAATAGCGACGCCCGGTTTTAAACTTTGCCTGGAGCATCTCTGACCAGAAATGCATGCCGTGATAGTTGGCCACCAGATCAGCATAGGACTTAACGCCACCGACGGCACGTCCGTAAATGCCTTCCTCGGTGCTTTCACTTTGGCCCAGGACCTCGTCAAGATTTGTGGCCTCGCTATTTAGGTCGCCGTAGAAACGGTGACCTTCGTCAAAAAAATGGCCGAACTTGTCAGTACCGATGAGCAATCTATTTTCATGAATGACGTTTCCAAAACCGAAAAGGGACTCCCCAATGCTCATGAGCATGAAGTTAAATTGGGGCAAGTTGCGATAGATGGAGTCGTCGATCAGCACTCGAAAACGCGGTACGTTTTCAGAGGTATTGGCATAATTCTCGATCTGTCCGTAAAAGGGGCTTAAGAGCTGGCCACCCAAGAGCGCTTCCAGGATGAGGGGGTTGCAGGAAGAAACCTGGTTCGCCATTTCCAAGGCCTTGCCAATGCGCTTATTTACTTCGCGATTGATGGCGGGCAGGCCATCGGGGAACTTTTTAAACCTTGGGGTGAAGGAGTCAATTTCAGCGCCATGCCCTGAAGCGGACAGCAAAGTCACAATCGTGAAGAGTGTGCCTTTGGCCCCCATCCCTAGGATTTGAAAATCTTGAGCAAGCGGTTCAAAGTTCCCTTTTCCATGGTCATGATCTGCTCCAGCTCATTGGCATCAAGCCAGATCCCTTTGCATGAGGAACATTCGTCTATCTCAATCCCTTTATAGTCGAGGGACATTAACTTCATTCCGCATTTCGGGCAGGACATGTGGTGTAGCTCTTTGAGTCTTTTGCGTTCTTGCGCCTTGACCTCGATCTGCTCCTCGATCTCGCGCTTCTTCTTCAGCTCCATTTCTAATCGGTGAAAATACTCTTCTTCTTTTAAGCTTGGTGACACGGGCATAGATAACCTCGGCTTTTGTTTATAGCTTGTATTTTAAGCGAGATGAGGAAAAATTGCGATTATTACCTGACAACATTCTGAGGTTTTAGGGTAATTCTATTGAGATTTTTGATGAAAAGGCCGTGGCGGTCTATCGGATATCAGGTAATTAGAAAATCTTTCAGCTCTTTTTCAGGCCAATGTTACATTAGTCACTATGGAAAATTTGGAAGGTGAGCAAGAGTTGTTGATCGTGGAAGATGACGAGGATTTTGTGGCCCTCATCCTGAAACATCTTCAGGGAAAAGGGGTGGCGTTTGATTGTGCTCGAACGGTTGATCAGGCCAAGGAATTTTTGGCGCAAAAAAAGTATAAGGCCATCAGCCTTGATGTTTTTTTGGGGAAGGAAAATTGTGGCGAGATTCTCAGGTATCTCAAGGACAATCAGAAGAACGAGAACAATCAGGCAAAGGTTGTGATCTGCAGCGCTTTCGCCAATGCCGATTTCATGGCGCGAATGGCCGACAAGGGGTACACCGTATTTTCAAAACAGTCGCAGAGCGAAGCTTTTTTTCAATACTTAAGTCAGCTGGTGGAAAAGGATATCAAAGAAGAATTTTCCAAGGCCCTGGACGAGTTATTATTTTGATTTCGTGAGGCGGCGGGCGATTTGTCTTTCGATGGTGCGGTTAAATTCGATCAATAAGCTCAGGTTGTTGCGTAAGAGAACTTTGAGATCCTCTTGCCGCCACACCACCAGGGTAGAGAGGACCTCGGTACGAACCGTGGCGGAAGAACGGTTGCCGCTTAGAAAGCTTATCTCACCGATAAAATCACCATTATGCAAAGACGCGATCTTATCTCCGTCAATGATCACGCCGGCACTTCCGTCGAGCATACACATGACAAAGTTCATTTGCTCACCTTGCTTGGTCAAGGGTGCGCCATGGGCCTTATTTTGAATGGTGCCGATTTCCATCAGCTTTTTGAAATTGGAGCGGGAGAATTTTTTAAAAAAGCGATGATAAATGATTCGATGGTCCTCTTGGAGTGGCATTATATGCAGCCAGGCGGCATAGATAAGCAAAAGGGCGTGAATGCCGGCCATGCCCATCCAAAAAATTTGCAGTGGGGGTGAGGAGTCCTGGGCCAGCAAGGCCCAGAGAGCGCCTGTCATGGCAAGGGTATGGCGAAAATGGCGGCGACTGATGAGCAAGGACGAAAGAACCACCAGATAAGGGCCGTAGGTAAAAAAGAACTCAGAGTTCATAGGGGAGATTCTGCCATGGACATTTTTTTTTACAAAGAACTTTCCAATGTATTTGAGAAATTGGCGAAAAGCAGTCATAATTTTGTTTAGGAGAAAAATATGGAAACGGTTTTACATCGCTTAAAGGCCTGGGCGGACGAATATCCTCAGGATGTCGCGCAACGCTTTAAACATGGTGGTGAGTGGCAGGAGATCACCGCCCGGGAATATTGTGAGAGGGTTTTTTGGCTGGCGGTCTTTTTGGAGTCGAGAGGCTTTACCGCCGCAGATGTGGGGGCCATCTTAAGCTATAACTGTCCTCAGTGGGTCCATCTGGACTTGGCTCCTTTGCTGCTTGGTGGAAAATCCGCCGGTCTCTACCCCAATGCAAGTTTGAGTGACATCACCTACGTCCTCAGCGATACAAAATGCAAATTGCTGTCTTTTCAAAATAAAACCTACTTTGATAAGGCCACCAATCAAGGCCAGATCTCCCTTCCTGATCATGTAAAAATTGTGCTGGTGTTCGAGGGGGATGCCTCTTTTTGTCCCCAGGCCTTGAGCTACGCCCAGGCCCTGGAGGAGGGGAAAAAGCTGGCGGCCCAGGCCAATTTGCAAAGCTACCTGGACCGTCTCAACCCCAAGCAAGGGGCCTTTTTAATATACACCTCAGGGACCACCGGTCACCCCAAGGGGGCCCTGCTCTCCCATGACAATCTGGCCTATGCCTCTTCCATCGCCATGCCAGTTTGGGGAATTACCAAGCGCATGGGGAATACCTTTTCCTTTTTGCCCCTCTGTCACATTGCTGAGAAGATTCAAAATATCGGTGCCGGACTCACCTGCCAGCTGCGGGTGGATTACTGCTCCGGCTTTGAAAATATCGCCGCCGAGTTGACAGAGGTTCGGCCCGTCCTGCTTCTATCGGTGCCGCGTCTTTGGGAAAAGATGGTGGAGGGAGTCAGACAAAAACTCGCCAGCGCCAAGGGACTCAAAAAAATCCTGGCGGAGTGGTCCCTGCAAACGGGGCAGAAGATCGCCAGAAAAAAATTTGCCGGTGGGCCACTCACAGTGGCGGATGAGCTGCAGTTTTTTCTCGCCAATAAGTTGGTGCTGTCCAAGATAAAAAAGGCCATGGGTCTGGATCAGGTCAAGCTGGCGGCCTCGGGAGCGGCCTCGCTTCCTGCCTATGTTTCAAGCTGGTTTGCCGGGCTTGGGATCAATATTTTGGAGGTCTACGGGCAAACCGAGTCAACCGGTTTAATCAGCATGACTCGCCCCGGAGTTGAGTCGGCCGGAACCGTCGGCCTGCCTGTTCCCAATACAGAATTTAAAATTTTGGAGGATGGTGAGATTTGTACCAGAGGTCGCCACGTCTTCCTGGGCTATTACAATAAGCCTGAGGCCACGGCCGAAACTTTGATTGATGGCTGGCTCCACAGCGGAGACTTAGGCAAGCTGGGTGAAAGAGAGCTGCTTAAAATTGTCGGGCGCAAAAAAGAAATTATGAAGTCATCAGGGGGTAAGATGGTGGCGCCTGTGCCGATCGAAGACAAGATCAAGACCAAGGCCAGTCCGTTGATCGCCCAGGCCTGCATGGTGGGTGACGGGAGAAAATATTTTTCCATGCTTTTAACCCTGGCGGAAGGGGTTAAGCTGAATCCGGAGATCAAAGAGACCATCAATCAAAAAATTGAAGAGGTGAATCTGTCCCTGGCCGGCTATGAGCGAATCAAATATTTTGAAATTCTGGATCGGGATTTTTCCATTGAAAAGGGCGAGATGACGCCGACCATGAAGATGAAGCGCGCCATGATTGAGAAAAATTATGAGAGCGTGATTGACTCCATGTATATGAAGTCCTAGCTACGGTAGTAATTCCTGCAAGGCCGCCTTGCCACTCGGATAAGCGTTGATAATTTGGGAGACCAAGCTGTTGAGAGGTGTGGCCTCCTCTTTCCTGGCCGTTTCCTCGATCTGATTTAAAAGCGCGCTCAGCTTGAGCAGACCCAAGGTGGCGCAACTGGATTTCATGCTATGGGCGGTATAGGTAATTTCTTTGAAGTCCTTCGCCTGCACCGCCTTTTCCAGCTTTGAGATATTGAGCTGGGCGGTTTTCAAAAACATTTCCACCAGATCTTTAATCAGGTTCGTATCCCCGGCCGCTTCCATCTCCTTGAGTTTGTCCAGGGCGCTTTGATCAAGCTCGGACTGTCTCCTCGGGCGTATCACGGCGTGTGATTCAGATTTTTTGAGCCACAGGTGCAGACATTTTTCCAAGAGGATTGTATCGATGGGTTTGGATAAATAGTCATTCATGCCCGCCGTGATGCAGTTGGCGCGATCACCCACCATGGCATTGGCGGTCATGGCGACGATAGGTGTCTGGCGGTTGCGATTTTTAGCATCCGCGCGAATAATCTGTGTGGCCTGAAGGCCATCCATTTCCGGCATTATACAATCCATAAAAATCATGTCATAGACAAACGTGGAGCATGCTTTGACGGCCTCCAAACCGTTGCCAACGAGATCAATACTTAGGCCGTACTTGCTAAGCATATCTTTGGCGACTCTTTGGTTAATGGCATTGTCCTCGGCCACGAGCACTCGTCCTTTAAATTGCTGATAGATTTTTTTTGTGCTCGTGTACTCAGGTGAGATGGCCGTTTTTCTATCTCGCAAAAGGGGAATATCAACCACGAACTGCGAGCCTCCGCCTGGCCTGCTTTCAACCTTAATCTTGCCTTCCATCATCTCAATCAATTTTTTACAGATCGATAATCCGAGGCCTGTTCCGCCATATTTTTTGGTAATTGAAATATCGGCCTGCTCAAAAGTCTGAAACATTCTCTTCTTAAAGTCCTCATCGATCCCGATGCCGGAGTCTTCAATGATAAAGCGGACACCCATGAGCACTCTTTTGCGCTTCCAAAGAGAGGTGGACAGTTTGACAAAGCCGGTCTCGGTAAATTTAATGGAGTTACCCAGAATATTGATAAGGATTTGCCTGATTCTTCCAAAATCTCCAATCCACATCTTGGGCAATTCGGCCTCCTCTTCATAGCTGAGGGACAGCGCTTTCTGCTGAACCGATGGTTGTAAAAGCGCCAACACCTCCTGACAGAGGTGGCCGATGTTAAAAGTTGCCGACTCCAGCGCCATTTTTCCGGCCTCGATCTTGGACATATCCAAGATGTTATTTACAATGGCGAGCAGGGCCTCACCGGACTGCTTGATGGCACTAATATACTCATGCTGTTGATTGCTGATCATTGTTTCACTTAAGAGATTGGCCATGCCTAAAATACCGTTCATGGGAGTGCGCAACTCATGGCTGACGTTGGCCAAAAGTTCTGACTTGAGCCTGGTGGTCGCCTCAGCTTGCTCTCGTAGAATGGTCAGCTCGGTTATATCCTTATGGATGGAGACAAATTCGGCAATTTGACCTTTTTTATCTTTGAAGGGAACAATGACGGTATCGACCCAGAAGAAACTTTTATCTTTGCGTCTGTTTCTGATTTGCCCTTGCCAAACATTTCCCTGTTTAATAGTGCGCCAGAGATCGGCAAAGAAGGATTTAGGATGATACTTCGAGTTCATGATGGCGGGAGTCTGTCCGATTAATTCCTGTTTGGTATACCCGCTGAGCTGACAGAAGTAATCATTGACGAACTTGATCACGCCAGAGGGGTCGGTGATCGTGACTATATTGGACACATTGAGCGCGGCGATTTGCTGGGTGAGAATCGGGTCCTGGGCGGTGGTATCCGTTTTCGCTTTGGCCTTGGCCTGATCGAGGCGTTTCTTGAGGCGTTCATTTCGCTCGCTTGGGCTGAAGATCTTGGTCAGGACGTGGTTGATACATCCCGCGCAGGCCTCCGGACTTTGTTGCTGGCGGCCGGTGACGTACATGGTTTTTTCTTTTTCGCCCGTGACCGCACTCCAATGAAAAACAAGAAAGTTGCCCTTGCTGGTTCGGCAGCGGGAGTAAAAGATGGCGGATTTTCCACTTTTCAACTTTTTAATTTCGGTCAGGACTCTGACCACATCATCGGGATGAACCAGCTCCATATAAGGCATGGTAAGCAATTCGTTTTTGGTCCAGCCCAGGATTGAGGTCCAGGCGGGGTTGACTGTTTTTAATTTGCCGTCAAAGCCGGCGATGCAGATTAAATCAGGAGTGGTCAAGCAGACACTATCAAAGTTGGCCGTGGATTTTGCACGCTTGATTTTCATAGGCGCCTTGTGGGGAGTAGGGGATGTTAAATATTAATTTATGATAGCTCAAGCCGCTTTTTTTGTCTTAATGTCTATGTGATGTAGAAAGCGATAACCCTCACCGTACACTGACTTGATGGTGAAGGTCGTGGGCGCGATTTTCTTGCGTAGATTGCTCATGTGGCTGTCAATGGTACGATCAATCAGCTGCCTGTCCTCGCCCCAAACTCCCGAGATAAGCTGCTCCCGTGAGAGAACGTGCTCCTCATGCTGGGCCAGATAGACGAGAAGCTTGAATTCAAAGGCGGTGAGTTGCAGATCTTCCTGCGCTCCATCACTGTTCCAGAAGGCCTTCTGGCGGGAGATATTCAGCTCAAGATCATGCTTAACCAGGGTTTGTTCCTGAACCAGGCGCTCGAGGTGTTTTTTGATTCGAAGATCAACTCTGATTCTGAGCTCCACCGGGTCAAAGGGCTTGGTAATGTAGTCATCAATGCCCAGGGAGAGCCCGGTGATTTTATCCCGCGTTTCATTCTTCCCGGTCAGAAAAATGATGGGAGTTTGGGAATACTGGGGGATATTTTGAACTTCCATGCACAGGTCGAGGCCATTGCCGTCGGGCAGGGATAAATCTAAAACAAAAAGCTCAACTTTAGGTGACAGGGCCAGCATGGCACGGGCTTCCCCCAGGGTACTGCAAAAAATCAGCTTATGCCTGTTGAGGGCGCTTTTTAGGATTCTTTGAATGTCTTCGCCGTCGTCTACGATGAAAATACTTTCCATTTTTTTCTTCCCAATTAATGTTCTATCGACCTCTTAAAACCAAAACTTAAGATCAGGCGGCAAAGGATTTAGGCAATAGGATGTTGTCTATCACTTGCCTTAGATCCTGGAGATAAAAAGGCTTGGCGAGGAAGGGCGGTCGGCTCAGGGATAACTGGTCTATTTCTCTACAGTACTCGGCGACGCTCATGGAGGACATCATCACACAAGGCATGAAGGAAAGGTTCTCCTGGATATACTTGTACAAATCAATCCCCGTGGCCTCTCCCGGAGTATAAATGTCAATCAGTACCAGATCGTAAAAGTTGGCGGTGGAATCCAGCTTTTTTTCAATCGCCTTACATCTCTTAAGGGCCGCATCCACCGTCGTATCCCAGTCCATCATGATTTTATTGCTGATATTCTTAGTCATATGTCTTACCAGGGCCTCCATGAAACGGTCATCTTCCACCACCAGAATGTTCAATGAGATTTGATACATAGACATCTCCCGCGATACGACGAAGTGTACAAGGCAACTGTGGCAGGAGAATGGGGGAAATGTGGAGACGGCCGGATAATTAGGTCATGCGAAGGAGATTGCCCCTCAAAAAGGCCTTCTGTTTAGCGTCCATGAGGTCCGACAACACGGTACAGTGGCAGATAAAATAATCTTGCTCGGGAACACGTTCGTTATCAGTCACCTTGGCGGGAATGACCATGCCATGAAGGTCGAGCTGAATCTGGGTGCCAACGCCAATCACGATGTTTGACTTTAATTTAAAGAACTGCTCGGTGGCCTCGATAATTTCCAGATTAAAACTCAAATCGGCCTTGCCGATGCCGGTGTCCTTGCCAAAAAAATAAAGTGGGGAAATATACTGGCCGGTGAGCAGGCTTCTGAGCTTGGCCTCGAAGTGGTAAGGGTCAAGAGGCTTGGTGACAATGTCACTCACCCCCAGCTTAAACATGAGATTTAAGGTTTCTTCCGTCTTGTCCGCGGTCATGATGATGACCGGAAAACCTCTTTTCTCCGCCGGAAATTTGATCAGCAAATCTTGGCAATGTTCCTTGCCCAGATGGACATCTAAGATCAGGATATCCAGTTTATTTTTGGCCACCAGCTCCGTGCCTTCTGCAACCGTCGAGGCCACGAGGACCTGGGAGCCGGGGAAGAGCGTTTGCAAACTGCCCTTCACAAAGCGGGACTGCATTTCCTGATCTTCCACCAATCCGAAGGTATAGGTTCTTTTGGTGGCCTTCATCAAAACGACCTCTTCAGTTTTTCATCCGACGTCCATTTTCTGATTCTTTGAAGATCCACTTCTTGCCAACCCTTAACCAGGCAGTAGTTTCGAAGGGGGGTACCAAGGTATTTTTGATGGGGTTCGCCATCCTTATTCAGAAAGGTAATTTGTCGAGGAGTGGCAATGCCCAGGTTGTAAAAAAAATTGGTTTGGATCGTGATGGAATCCGTCGGGCCGTTATTGGCTAAAAAACTGGAGAGCACCAGCCCCTGCTCACTGATGGCCATGATGTAGGCCGGCGTGATGACCTTGACCTTATGTCCTTTCTCCGTGGCCGCGCGATAGCGATAGATCGACTCCGTTTCCAGGCGCTGGGCGATCTTAAACAGTTTCTTCGAAAGGACATTGAAATCCGCCGGCTTGATAATGTAATCGTCAATGCTGAGGTTAAGTGCCGTTCTGACATCATCGGTCTGCTTTGATGAGGTCATCATAATCACGGAGATTTTTTTGAAGGGACCGCTTCTGACTTCTTTGAGCCAGTCTAATCCGTTCTGCTCTTTGCCCAGCACGATATCGATGATGAGGAGATGGGGACAGGTTGAGTAAAGCAGCTGGGTGGCTTCGGTGGTGGAGGCGGCCGAAACGGTGTCAAAGCCCCTGGCCTCCAAGACATTTTGGATCAGGCGAATTTCGGAAGGTTGATCATCGACAATCAAGGCGGTAAATCGCATCGTCTTTTCCTCCTTCACATTTTGTCACAAATTTGAATTGAATGAAACCAAGCATTGTAAAAGTCTCATCAAAAGTGAGATCATGAAAAGCATGCATGCCAAATGGGTCATAATTCTGGTTTTGGGCCTTTTCTCCGCCCTTATTTTATATTTTGTCTACAAGATGTATCAGCACCCCAAGGGCAACTTTATTAATCGGGAATCCCTGCCTCGGAAAATTGTCTTTTTTGGCGATAGCCATGTCCATGGAAGAATTGGCGTTGATTTTGTCGCGGCCTTGCAAAACGACGTTTCCAACTTTGAGATGATCAATCTCGGGCACAATGGGGATACGGCCGCCGATCTGTTAGAGCGACTTGACGAGGTCACGAAGGTGGCGCCTGAACAGATTTATCTCCTGGTTGGGAGCAATGATGTTCTGGATTGCCCCGACTGTCAGTCTCCCCCTCCTGAATTTCAAGAGTCGTATAAGCGCATGGTGGAAACCTTAAGTGCCGTCGGCCAAGTTTTTGTGATTTCCATTCCCATGATGGGGGATGATGAGAATGATTTAATCAATACCAGGATCAAGGCCTACAATCGCGCTATCGCCGAGATTTCTGCCGTTCATGCCGTGAAGTATCTGCCTTTCTTTGAGAAGATGGCGGCGACCATCAATGCGCTCAAAACCAGTAAGCGGCCCTATGACAATCCCTATTTAAGCCGTGGCACCATGGTGGGCGTTCGCCGATATCTCTTGGGGCAGGAGCTATCCTCCATTGCCTCCGACTACGGTTTTGCTTTGACCGTGGATGGACTGCACTTCAATCAAGAGGGCAGTCAGATTCTCATGAGTTTGATTATTCCTGAACTTCCCCTATAATACCGAAGGTATGAAATGGGTTGGAAGAGTCTTGGTCATCCTGGTGAGTCTGCTGGCGATTATCTTCTCCGCCTTTTTTTTAAGGGAGCAGGTGAAACCCTATCGACTCATCACCGCCATCGCCCCTGAGCATCCGCTGCGAAAAAACTACGAAACTTTTGTGCACGATTATGATGATGAGAACAAGCTCTATATCTCCTTACATACCGGCCGTGAGACGCCGTGGGCGGAGAGCATTCAGGCGATTAAAAAAATTCGCCAAGAGCTTTTAACCATCCGCTTTGTCAATGACGTCTTTGATCTCACCAGCGCCCAATATCCCAAAGCTGTGGGACCGCATTTCAAGCTGGAGAGTTTCTTGGCGGTGGACGGAACGCTCAAACCGGAAAGCGCAGGTTATCTTGATAATCAGCTTTTTCAGGGAATGTATGTCAATCAGGAGCGCAATGCCTTTTTGCTAACCGTCGTCTTGCAAACCAACTTTGATCGACGGCTGAGTAAGAATATTTTGGCCGAGATTTACAGCATTTTGGAACAGCACAATACCAAGTCCTCGTATACCTATCACATCTTGGGGGATCTCTATCAGCAAACTCAGTTTCAGCTCGAGATACAAAAGAGCAATCTCCAGGTTCTACCGGTGTTTATCTTGCTCATCTTGCTGTCCTTTTATTTTTTCTTTCGTTCCTGGGGCGTGGCGGCCTCGGCCCTTTTCATCATCGGCATGAGCTATCTCGGAACGGTGCTTTTTATTGCCTGGTGGGAGAAATCTTTGAGTCCTCTGGCGAGCATGTCTCTCTTCTTTGTTTTTGTCATCGCCACCTCGGACCTGGTTCACTACTTCAGCGCCTTACAGAAAGAAGGCGAGAGCGGGGGGGCCAAGATTTTTTGGCCGTGTTTCATGACCTCGATCACCACCTTTATCGGGCTGGCCTCACTGCTCTTTTCTGAAATCGTCCCAGTTTTTAACTTCGGGTTGTATTGCTGCTGCGGTACCGTGGTGGCCTTCCTGAGCACTTTTTATTTTCTACCTACCTTGATTAAAGTCTTTAATGTGAAGATTCCACCTTTAAAGTCCAACCGTTATCTGAGGCAGCCTCATCTCCTGTATAAATACATTCGGCCGCGCCGCTGGAAAATCGTGGCGACCTATTTCATCCTTGGAATCCTGTCCATCGCCTCGCTCTCCCGCCTGACCTTTCAAGATAGTTTTTTGGAGGTGTTCACGAAAGATCATCCGCTTACAAAATCAGTCCAGGCCTTCAAGCAAGATTTCGGCTTTGCCGGCAACCTGGAGCTTCTGCTCCTGGGCGACAGTGAAAAGCTGGAATCTCCCCAGGAGCAAAAATTATTACAGGACCTCGACCTAGAGCTGCGGGCCTTGGAAAATGTCACGGGAATCGCCAGCACCACGGTGATTCGTCAATTTATGCAGGCAACCACCCCTAGCGAACAGGGGGATTTCGAGAATTCCCTGCGTGCCATGCGTGACTCCGGCCTTTTTAAAAATCTTTTTCCATTTTTCAAAAATCAGCTGCGATGGATTGTTCGCCTACGCTCCCTGAACTCTCAGGAGATAGACAAAACCTGCTCCCAGATTCGTGGCATTCTGGAGCAACCCAAGTATGCCGGACATTTTCGCCATGAGATCACCGGTTACACCAAGGTTCGTTTGGGTGTCATGGTGATGATCTTTGAGAGCTTTTATTTCTCTCTGCTCCTGACCGTCTTGGGGATCTACTTAAGTTTCGTGGTTTATTATAAATCCTTTCGTCTGGCCCTTCTCGCCATGGTGCCTAATCTCTTTCCCCTGGTGGCGATGTACGGGGTTGCCGCCTACTTTGATGTTCCCATTGATTACAATTTGGTCATTCTAAATTCAGCCGTTTTAGGAATCGGCGTGGATGATACGATTCATTTTCTCCACTATTTACTTCATACAAATGATCGGACAAAAAACGAAAGTCGAGTAAAACGGTCGCTCTATGCCATGTATGCGCCCATGACTCGGAGTACCTATCTCTTCTTCTGCGCCTTTCCCACCTTTTTCCTTACAGATTTCCGGCTCTTCCACAACATTGCCATCTTTTTGATGATCGGACTTTTTCTGGCGTTGCTGTCCGACATGGTCTTTAATCCTGCGTTTCTCCTTATTCTGCGCGATGGAAAATTTTTGCGCAAAAAAATCAGTCTTTCTTCCTAAACTAAAAGCGCATACCATTAAGAGGTTATTATCATCCACTTAACAAAGGATTGTTAAAAATGCGAGCTTCATGGATTTGTGTGGCGATACTCATTTCGCTGGTGGGCTGTACCGGAAACAAAAGTGCTACAGTAGGCGACAACTCCGGCACGTCTATCCGTCGTCCAGCTTCAGGCCCCAACTCCCTTTTAACCTCGCAGGTGGATGAGAAAATCAAGGCCATTTCGTCGGTTGCCGATGTCAAGGAAGTGGTGGCGTTAACTGAGCGATTGGCCAAGGAAAATCCCGGTGATAAGGCGATGCAGGTTTATCGCGGCATGATCAAGGCCTTCAAGGCCACGGAAGGAATCGTGGACCGTCTGAACTCCGGCGATAACGGCCTCTCTCAAAGTGAGCTGGTCACGGTTGGCTTGATTCGCAAGCTGAATTCCAATCTCTATCGCATCGGACCACATTTTAAACCAATTTTCGACTATGTCTTCGGGCAGACCGAAAAAAACGATGTCAAAAAGATCAAGCGCTACAGCGAGCTGCAAAATTACTATATCAGCAAGGTGTATCCGGAAGTTGAATCGGCCATCCAAATTTTAAATGATGCCGTGAAGGGCGATGGCGGCGATGATCTGAATAAGACCATTTTCACCTTTGATCTGGCGCTGCTTCTAGGTGAGCAGAAGGCGGAAAAGCTGATTAATCCTAAAAATCGTTATCTGGAAGTCACCACCGATCATATTCATTGGGTGCTGGCCGATCTCCATCGCTTTCAGGCCTCCATGTGCTACTGGGCCAGCTATAACTTTGATGGCATCGATAGCTTGCGCAAAAAGTATGTTCGCAAATATGCCGTTCGCGGCCTGGTCGACCGGCTTTTTAAAACCCACTACACCGAGGCTATTTTGGCCCGGGACTTTTATAAGGAAATTATCAAAGATCAGTATCGCAATCTGTTTACCATGCGCGATTCCAAGGTGAAGGATAAATATCTGCTGGTTCACTCTCGCGATCATTCTCTGGCGTCGGTTAAGCATCGCATTCGCGCCGTGAAGGGCCTTGAGATTTCGAAAGATTTTGGAAAGGAAAATAAATATATTGTTTCGCCAAGCTGGCTCTTAACGCTGACCCTGGCCAACAAGGCAAGCCTGGAAAAACGCCAGCGCCTTCTGGTGGCCACCGGCCCGCAGATGTTTAACGATCCTTTTTTCACTCAGTCTTTTGAGCTGAACTTGGCCGAGCTGTACAACCCCGCCAATGCCTCCATCCGCGATTTGAAACGTCTGATGCCAAGGCCGGAAAATTTCCATCGCGCGCGATCGAAAAAAGACCGCCTGCCGCTCTTCCTCTACGGAGATGCGCCAGATTCTTTGCCCGATTACACCATGGCCGGCATTTTCCCCAAGGCCCGTTCGCTGCAGGATTTGAAATTGGCCATGGAGATTCTGTCTCATGACAACGCCCTGCCACTGTTTAGCACCTGGATGGATCTGTTCTTATAGGGGGCCCTCGTGGGAATCTTAGCTGGAAAAAAGGCGCTGATTTTAGGCGTGGCCAATCAGCGCAGTATTGCCTGGGGAATCGCCCGCTCCTTTCACGCGGAAGGGGCGTTGGTGCGTATCTCATGCCAGGAAGAACGACTCAAGCAAAAAATTGAACGCACGGAAGAGGGGCGTATCGTTGAAAAAATTCACCTGTGTGACGTCTCCGACGAAAATTCCGTGAAAGGTCTCTTTGGCCACATCGCTCAGGATTGGTCTACCTTTGATATCCTGGTCCACTCCATTGCCTTTGCCCCCATGCAGGCCTTGGAAAACCGTTTTCATCTCGCCTCCAAGGCCGACTTTCTCTCCACCATGGGGATCAGTGCCTACTCCTTGATTGAAGTTTCCCGCCACGCCCGTCCGCTCATGCAGGCGAATGGCGGAAGTATCATGACCCTTTCTTACCTGGGAGGCGATCGCGTGCTCCCCGGTTACGGCATCATGGGCCCTGCCAAGGCGGCGCTGGAGAGTTGTGTGCGCTACCTATCCCATGATTTAGGCCCGGAAAAAATTCGCGTCAATGCCATCTCCGCCGGGCCGCTTAAAACCCTGGCCTCCTCGGCCTTCGGGAACTTTAATGAGGCCCTGAAGATGATCGAAGAAAAAACTCCCCTGCGACAAAATATCACGATTGATGATGTGGGTGGGTTGGCGGCCTTTCTCGCCAGTGATCTCTCTAAGAGGGTGACTGGTTCGATTCACTTTGTGGATAGTGGGGCGCACATAATGGGGGCGTAGCCGCCTCCGTCGCCACATTCGGCCTGAAAGTCACGGTCAGAAACTCGGTCAAGAGAAAGAGAAAAACGAATTCGCCAATCTCATGCCCGATGGCACCCAAGAAGAGATCACCCACCAGACGATTCAAGATAATCTCGAAATAGGTGTAGCACAGCATGCCTGCGCCAAAGAGAATGGTATTGAGCCCCATGAGCTTCAGCTTAAGTTTCTTGGACGAAAAGAGCATCATCCCCGTCACCACAATGACGCCCACGATCCCCGGGAGGATTTTGTTTTCTAAAATCTGGGTGCTGGTGGGAAGGAAGAAGGCCACCCCGATGGTTTTATAGCTGGGGTCAAGGGTTTTTAAATAAGGCACCAGAGTCAGATCATACCAGCTATTCAGGCCGGTAAAAGGCAAGATAAATTTGGTGGGGTCGGCCGTCAGCAGATCAGTGGAGACAAAGAAGGGCGGGAAGATCGCCAGAAAAATAAAAGTTCCAAAAATCAAAACGGTGGAGTTAAACTTGCAAGTTTCACCCGCAAGCAGAGTGCAACCTTTGCACATTTTATTTAACACACATTTTTTTTCGGCATAAAAAATAACTTTTTTATTAAACAGCAGATAGAGTCCGACGGCAAAAAGGCCCATTCCGGTGGATGAAGACAGAGCGTGAATGGCGCGCATGGTGGCGTCCGAACGCATCAAGATCCAGGTTTCCACCCCGCAGAAGGTCTCAGAGATAAAAAAGCAGATGAGCGAGAGATACAGCCATTTAAATTCCTGGCGATGCTCTTTCGGAATGACCGCCCATAACTTTTTAGGCGGGGAAGTTTGGGTGGACCGGAACATGCGATAAATTAAAGCGGCGGTGATCAGCATGATAGGGATTTTGAGTCCTATGCTGACTGTGAGGGCCAAAAGTACTGCGCCTAGATCCATATTCCTTTCCTTAATAACTCTGCATATCCTATTCCCAATGAAAGATGAAGATTTCACTGAGATTTTGTGTTTTTTACAGGGTTCTTGGCCGGTTAAAACAGGCAAGTATTAGCTTTTACACACCGTCCCGGACCTAACTATTTTTCTTCCTGAAAAAACACCGGATAGGCCGACTTGAAATAGCGAATGGTGATCATCTTGAAGAGGTCTTCGGATTTTTCCTCGATCACATCATTTTTCGGAATATCAAATTTCTGCTCACCCGCCAATCTGGCCAGCTCCTGATCCTGGGTTTCGCCCTGGTACTCATAATTGGCCTTCAGAAGATCATCGAGCTGACTGCCGCTCACCCCGGCGGGCAGGGCGGCCTTGGTCATAAGATCATGATAGGCCGATTCGGTGGTCTTCCCTTCTTTTTTTGATAGCTCGGCGGGAGGTTCAAGATTTCTGATCTGATCGGCCAGCGAGGCAATCTGAGTGCTGTTTTTGGGGGAGACCGCCTTCATGCTTTTTTCAATAAGGTCCGCGAAGAGTTTTTCATGGGTGGCAAAGTCAATGGCAGGTAGTCTGGCCTCGGTGAGCTTGCGGTTGAGGAGATTTCTCAAATCGGTCGCCCTCTTATGCATTCTTTTGGCGGCAGAGGCCAGGGTTCCGGTATTCTTGATCGTTCCCCGGTCAGTGGATTTCTTACCGCCCACGCCATCGGCCGCTCTGATGGCAAGTCCTGCCGCCATCAGGGTGTCGGCATCGAGATTCAAGAGAGAGAGCTCCGCCTGTGCAGGTCCACTCGAGTCAAGGCAGTTGCCTTTGCCATCGCCATGGAGGCACGGGAAGGCATTTTTTTGGGTCAGCGGAAGAGGTTTGGCGTCGTCATCTATCGACGGAATAATATTGCTATAGGGGATACGCGTGGCGCTCGGAGTGGAGACAAAACCAGCGCTCAGTTGCTTGCCGTTTAAAATATCGTCAATGCGCTTAATGTTTTCCTCCATGGTTTTCTCGATTGAATAGCTGACCGCCGCCGTCGCCAGGGCGGCACTTCCAACCACCCCAAATAGCACCACACGGATATAGGGCAGGCCGAGATAGCGGTTGAACCAGGTGAAAAAACCTTTTGTAATCAGGCCGGCAACCACGATGATGCCAAAAAAAGTAAATCCTATGATGCTGGAGGCCCTCTCCTCGTTGGCGTCGGCATTTTTAGTTTTATCCAGGAGCGCTAACTTTCCACCTTCGGTGTCCTGATTCTGAGCGTACACATCATTCATCAGAAACTTAAACCAGGGAGAATGCTTTTTGAGTTCTTCGGGTGAACTGTAGACAAAACCTGGAATTTCAACCGCGCCGGGACACCCGATAAATTCCTCCGCGTTCATGTAGCTTGCACTTTGGCAGGTTTCCGAGGTTTCTTTGGAAATCACGGGAGCATGGGCCAGCCCCAGTGAGGTGGCGGCGGAATCAACCTTTTTTGCGGCCTCCTCGGCCTTCCGTCCCGCGCTCGTCATTTTCTGCGTCAGCTCATTGGCCCTTTGCTGGGCCTGGGCCTCAAGCCAGGTGCCAATCACGGGAAACCGAGAAAGACCCAAGGTTTTATTTTGCGCCGAGGTCACGGCTTTCTTTGCCGCTGATGTGCCAAGCTCTTTTTGCATGTCGGCCAGCGCTGCTCCAACGCCGGCTCCTATGATACAGTCCGCATGGGAAGTACTCGCACCTTGAAGACAGGTGGTGTGCAATGTCTGGGCATCAATATTAATGTCATTGATGGGATCACTCTTATCCGTTGATGGGCCGACTGAAACCAGGAGTGCTTGGTTTTTTACCAAGCTGAGCGCGAAGGCCTTCATGGCCGCTTCGCAGGTACTACATTCGGCCGCAATCGCGGCGTTACACTTGGCCATACAGGCGGCATAGGTGCCGGCGGAGGCAACGGCAGCACCTGCCGCCGCTTCCTTAGAACAGCTCGAGGCACACTCACTCTCACCTGAGGAGGTACAAAATGTTCCGAGCTTGACGATGGAGCTGGCGGCACTGCCAAGACACGAGTAAAAGCCCGTGAGGAGCTTGAAGGACAATACGGCAGAGGTGGCGGCGGCGGCAAAAAAAGCGGCGGCCGCGGCCAACTGAAACATCTCTTTAATTTTCGTCACGGCGATAATGTGTTTATAAGATTCCTTTTGGGCGTTAAGCGCATCCATCTGCGTGCTCCCCAAAGTTTGTTTGCCCCACTCGCGGGTGATGTCGATCTCTTTGTGATGAATACCTTGATACATCAGGGTCGTAACAGCTTCTCCCGCGAGATAAATTAAGGCACCCGCGCCAAAAATCACCAGATCGATGGAGAAGCCCTGGCAGGAATTCATGGCAATAAAGGCCGTCAGGGCGATGGCAATCATAACTGCCATGGAGGCCCAACGTTCCGTCTGAATGACATTCCCTTGAGTAATCGGGATGGCCGAGATGGCATCTTTGACTGGGGCGGGAGCATCTTTGCCTTTGACCCCCAACACCTCTGTATTGTTTAAGGTGGCACTTCCTGCTCTGGTATCGTCTCCCTTATAGGTCGCCCGCTGATTTTGACTGGGTTCATCGCCATCAATGGCAAAACAATCGTGATAGGACAAAAGGGTCATACTGGAAAATTGAAGAGGCAGGAGAATAGATAATAGACAGATTAACAGCTTAGGCCACATAAATTCATCCTTCGTCGCGAGTATTACTCAATTTTGATTGAAGCCTGGACGGCCGTCAAAAATTTTGACAGTGTCATTTTCTGAACAGCGAACGGCCCTTTAATAGTCGGAAATTGCTCGGTAGGGGCCTGGCGCGAGAAATGCAGTTTCAGACCCATAGGGTTTTTTTTGGGAGGGGTTCATGCAAAATATCTTACTCGCCGTTGCTTTCGCCTGGTGCCTTGGTCTTATGAGTCTTGTTCATGCTCAGGATAACTGTCCCACGCCGGTGGGGTTTGTCTGCGATCGCGCCCAGATAACTCAGTACAGGTTATCGCTTGATTTAAATAGTCAGCAATTACGAAGTCGTTACGACGATAAGTCCAGTATTGATCGTGCCGAAGCGGAGATTGCGGTTGAGCAATATCGACGGGAGTTAAATGAGCTACGGGCCTGTCAAAGGACTTTAGGTCAGCCACTCATCTCCTGTAATCTGAGCCTCCATATTAAGAATCCCATTGGCGGAAAATTCTTTTTGCGCGAAACCGTTTTCGATGTGAGCGAGTCGGCTGGAGAGTGCGTCCGATGGGAGCGTTCCCGTCAGCAGGATTTGATGGATGATCAGGGCAAGTTTATTGCCTCGTCCTTAAACGGTCACTGGAGCTTCCAGCGAGTCAGTCCTACCTGCGGTTCCAATGGTGCCACGGGTACCTCGACCTCGCGCAACTTTTCCCTGCGCGGATACGAGCCAGGCTTTCCCACCAGCAAGGGATATTTTCAGGTGATTGATTGGGCCGATAGTGAGACGTATGATTACAAAGTATCCCAGCAATGGGCGCGGCAAATTCAAATGGGGACGCGTACGACACTTGCCGTTCGCGGAGAGGGAAATCTGGTAAAATTTGAATTTTCAAACGGGGCCTATCTCTCTCTCAATGGCGACTCCGAAAGTATTGTCGACTCCAATTTTCTGAGTCAGGACCATTTTACCTCGGCCCAGTGTCGCACCAATGAAACCCAGAGCGGTTCAGGGACACCACAGAGTCGCGCCCGCTTTTCACCCCGCCTGAACTTGTCGGTGCCCTACAACAATTTACCCGTCCAAACCATCAGGAGCTAATCTTTCTCGTTATTCTTTGCGAGGGCCCTTTCGAGGGCCCATTTTTTTTGTCATAATCAATGCCTATGACAAAATTACTATGTTACCTCCTGCTCCTTTGCACCCTGTCCTGTAGTACCAGCAAAACGGCGAGTACGTCTGAAGTGGCCATGGATTACATTCTGGGGCATGTGCGCGATACGCTGGTGGAGAGTAAAAATTCCTATGGCGATCTGGTCACGGCCCTTTTGGCCGAAACCAGCCTTGCCGCCGAGGTCAAAAAGAACTTATCCGTCAATCTGCTGGCCTTTTTTAACGGTGGAGTGCTTTACAAAAAAGTGCAGGAATATTATTGGCGCTCCCTGGGCCAAGAGTTTTTCCTGTCGGCCGCTTCTGAGCTGGCGCTGGAAGGACCGCAAAAGCTTCACGCCAAAGAACGCCTGGATTTAAATCCTGCCAACTTCCAAGTTTTTGTCAAAAGTCGTAAGGCCTTTCCAGACTGGGAAGAGCGCGCCGCCATTATTGATTCCTTCGATGATCTTAATAAGGTCAGCGGAACCCTTATGGCCTCCTTTCATAATATGCACCAGGTTCTGATCACCGCCATTTCCATTGCCGGCACGACTCCTACGGAGGTGCAAGGCCTGGACCAGTCCCTGCAGCAGCTTGAGGGAAGCATCCAGCTTCAAACCATGTATTTCATCAAAGAGGCGATGAAATATACCTATCAAGATTTTACCAAAGATGAGCTGCTTCTTTTAAAAACATTTTATGAACGCCCCATGATGCGGCAGATTTTTGATCGAGTGGAGGATGCCATCGGCCAAGCCTATGCTTCGCAGCTGGGGGCCTTCAAGGCCGCTTACAAACCTTAGGACTTTATCGACCATAAAGGGAGATAAGGCCGTCAGTCCCGCAGGACTGCCTTGGAGCAGGATGCGGAAAGGAGAGAGAGATGAATACTTCTGAATATCGCACATACGATGGCGTGGGTCTTGCCGAGCTAATCAGGAAGCGCCAGCTATCGCCCCAGGAGGCCCTGCGAATGGCGCTGGAGACGGCGTATAAGTTTAATCCGAAGGTCAACGCCATCATTACCTTTCTCGAGGAAAATGCCCGTGGTTTTATGAATGAGCTGGAAAAGCGTTACGGGCAGAGTCAGGATATTCCTTTCTTTGGCGTCCCTTTTTTATTGAAAGATTTGCTGGCGGAGCTTCAGGGCACGGCGATCTCTCAAGGTTCCAACTCAACTAAAAATGAAATCTCCAAGGAAAATAGCGAGATCGTTAATCATTATCTCAAGGCGGGGCTGGTGATCTTTGGAAAAACCAATCTGCCCGAGTTTGGCATCATGGGAACCACTGAACCCAAGGCCTTCGGGCCGACTCGCAATCCGTGGAATCTGAATCATAGCACGGGAGGTTCTTCAGGCGGATCGGCAGCGGCCGTGGCCCTGGGAATTGTGCCCCTTGCCGCCGGCGGTGATGGTGGTGGTTCTCTGCGTATTCCTGCCAGCTGCTGTGGCATCTTCGGTCTTAAACCCACCCGCGGCCGGACGCCCAATGGCCCGGCCCTGGGAGAGCTGTGGGATGGAGCGGCCGTGCAGCACGTCGTCTCTCGCTCGGTGCGCGACAGTGCCGTGGCCCTGGATCACTCGCTACAAGTTTCCTCACCAACCTCCTTGCGGCTGGAAAGGCCGGGCCTCTCTTATAGCGCCCTTCAGGGGACGAAGGGACCGCGTCTTAAAATTGCCTTTACCACCAAGCATCCCCTGGGCATGCGCATGGATTCTGATGCGGTCAAGGCGGTGGAAGAAACGGCAGCGCTCCTGAAAAGTTTGGGCCACCAGGTGGAAGAAGGGGAGTGCGGCGTGGACGGCGAGGCGATCGCGCGCTCGTATATCACCATGGTGGCCGGCCAGGTTGCAGCGCAGGTTGAGGAAACAAAAAAACGACTGGGCCGACACGCCACCTGTAAGATGGAGCTGATCACGCGCGCGCTTCATCTGGTGGGACGTTCCCTGAGTGCCGCCACTTATGTGGAGGAGCACAATCGCTGGCATTTTTATGTGCAACAGATGCACAATTTTTTCACCCGCTATGATCTGGCATTGACCCCGACCCTCGCCCGCCGCCCGGTGAAAATCGGAGAGCTCGATCCCAAGTGGCACGAAGTGATCGGACTGAATACCGCCATTTTTCTGGGCGCTGGAAAACCGCTCCTGGCCGTGGGCCTCATTGACCAGATGGCGCGACAATCTCTCGAGGTGGTGCCCTACACTCAACTGGCGAACCTGACCGGAATTCCGGCCATGTCCGTGCCGCTGTACTGGTGCGCCGATAAGCTCCCCATGGGCTCCCATTTTATGGCCCCCTTTGGCCGTGAAGACCGTCTGTTCCAGCTGGCCTTCGAGCTGGAGGAAGCACGTCCGTGGAAGGACAAGGTGCCAGGAGACTTATCAGTTCCGTAATAATGCTTTTGAGGTGCAATTATTATGCATCGTTCATGAAAAGTGCCAGGTCCTTTAAAGGCGTACCTTTAAAGGACCTGGCACTTTTCTTCGAAGGTAGGCATAATGATAAGCCATGCTCTTTAATAGTGTTTTATTTTTGTACGCGTTTTTGCCAGTGACTTATCTGGTCTACAGGCTTTTGAAAAATAAGACTCACCGTTTTGTGTGGCTTACAATTACGGGATACATCTTTTACGGGGCATGGGACTGGCGTTTTTGTTTTTTAATGGCCTTCTCGACTCTCGTTAGCTATTCCGCCGGTTTAGGCTTTTTGAAATGGGATAAAAATCCGAAGTACCGCAGGCTTTGCCTGGTGGTCCCCGTTGTCATCGACTTACTGCTTCTCGGTTTTTTTAAATATTTTAATTTCATCCTGGAATCAGCAGCTAAAATATTGGGCCTGTTTGAGGCACCGGTCTCCTTTCCTCACCTGGAGATTATTCTTCCTATCGGAATTTCTTTTTATACCTTCCACACCATTTCTTATATTGTCGACTCTTACCGACGGGTGATTAAACCCACGCGAAACATTTTTGAGTTTTCCTGCTACGTCTGCTTATTTTCACAATTGGTGGCTGGCCCAATTGTCCGCTTTGGACAAATCCAGCGGGATTTGGATAACATCGATCAATTTCAAGGCACTAAAGACCCAAATCGAGCTTGGTCTTTTTTTGTCATAGGCATCATTAAGAAAGTTTTGATTGCGGATACGATCGCCATGATTATTAATCCCGCATTGAAAAATTATATAACCCTGTCATCTCTAGAGACTTGGCTTTGCATGCTTGGTTATACTTATCAACTGTATTTTGATTTTTCAGGCTATAGCGATATGGCAGTTGGTCTGGGACTCCTTTTTAATATTCAGATCCCGCAGAATTTTAACTCTCCCTATAAATCCATCGATCTTTCAGATTTTTGGCGACGTTGGCATATTTCACTTTCCACTTGCCTTCGGGACTACTTGTACATTCCCCTTGGTGGCAATCGATTTGGAGTTGGCAAAACATATCGTAATATGCTTTTGACGATGGGTTTTGGTGGGCTCTGGCATGGTGCTAATTGGACGTTTGTAATCTGGGGGCTTTATCACGGAATGTTCCTGTCCCTCAACAGAGTATACTCTAACAGGCTGGAGCGCATTCCTACGATTATACGGCAGCTGCTTACTTTTTTCGTCGCCATAATCGGCTGGGTTTTTTTTCGTGCGGATGATTTTAAAATGGCCATTGTCGTTCTGAGGAAAATGTTATTCTGGGATTCTGGCATCGCCTTGCTTATCCCAGGAGGCATGACCTTAATTATCTTCTTGGGTCTTTGTGCGGGCATTGCACATTTTGCAAGAAATACCTTCGAACTCAGTCATCGGTGGAAAGCAGTTCCCACTTTTGCGCTGGGGTTATTATTTTTACTTTCCCTTTGGGTCATTAGAAGTGGAGCGCCATCACCTTTTTTGTATTTTCAGTTTTAGGAAGATGAAATGAGTTTCGCAAAAATGATTGTCTTCACCCTGGCCTTTTTCGCTTTTGCGGATCTAATATCGAGATTTGTCCCAAAGGAGATGGTTGCTTTTCGAACCCGCGAAGCGGCGGTGCTCCTGCGCACCTCTATTGGTAACTACCAGCCGAGCTTACGTCTTGAGAAATTTAATTGCTTCGGGGATCTGGCCAATCTCGGCAACTTCCCGCAGCTGAGAGTTTTTCGACATGAATTATTTTCTTCAGATGCATGTGGGAATCGAAATATACCTGAGAACCTTGAACGCACAGGTACGCAGATTTTGCTTTGGGGCGATTCTTTCTTTGCCGGTGATGGAAATAGCGATGAAAGCTTAATTGGTGTTCAATTGGAGAAATTACTTCATACCTTTGTCTATAACGCTGCCGCAGTTCAGCCAGAATTTATGCGTGCGATGACCAGGCGCCTGAGAATGGATAACGGTTTACTCGTGATAGGTATCTTGGAGAGACTCGAATATCCCGCTTCTTTTGTGAGCGAAGGACTTGGGCCCAATGACGTTTGCCAAGAGCTTCCCCCCGCCTTTCGAAAACGAAGGTTTAAGGAAAATCTTAGGAGTCTTATCCACACATCGCCGGTTAAAATTTGGGGCCAAAATTTAATGAAGTCGCTTCAAGATGACGACATTCTTCCAAATGTGTATGCCCCAAATGTATTTTCGAGAACGCTTAAGAACAGTGATGTGTTTCTGTTTTATCCCACTGAAGCACCTCGATATGACAAACCTGTCGCAGCGTTAGAATATATACGCTCTATGAATCTCGAAGCGGCCAAAGAAGGCCTCAGAATTCTCGTCGTTCTCATCCCTAACAAATATACTGTTTACTCACCCTTGTTTCAGAATCTCCCCGCCGAAAAAGATCAAGGAGGCCATTATCTCGATGAGCTTGAATCAAGGTTGATCTCAGATGGAACACCGGTTCTCAACTTGACAAGCATCGAACGCAAGGCCGCAGCTCAGGCCTATCGGGAAGATCGCTATCTCTATTGGCCAGATGACACGCACTGGAATCCCGAAGGTATTCGCGTCGCGGCCGAAGCCATTTCAAAAAAGATTGCGTCAGAAGGTTTACTATCGATACAAAAAGAGCATTGAAGATAACGGCAATTTAGATATTATATCTTTTGGGACTTTACTATGCAAAACCCCAGACATCTTAATCTTGTAAAGGTCATTTTTCTCAGTGCCATCGTGCTATGTTCCACCGAACGTGCAATCGCGCAGGATTCCGCTGGAATCGTGATTAAGTCGATTCCTGAGAAGCTCGTGGTTCTTACCTTTGATGATGCCTGCCAGAGTCATGCAACATTTGTCGCGCCTCTTCTGAAAAAGCTAGGATTTAATGCCACGTTTTACATTACGGAATTCGAAAAAACGTTTACCCAAAAGAATCTCTATATGACCTGGGAGCAGATCAAAAATGTTGACGACATGGGATTTGAAATTGGGAATCATTCCCTGCGACACTTGTATTTTCCAAATTTAAGTGTGAAGGAATGCGGCCAGCAATTGGCCGGGCTTGAGGAGCGTTGCCTGGCAAACAAAGTGACAAGGCCAAATACATTCTGCTGGCCGATGTATGCTGTAAACAAGAATTTTTTCCCCGTACTGGCCGAAAAAGGCTATTTATTCGCAAGGGGCGGTGGTGAGCGCCCCTATAACCCCACGGAGGATAATCCGCTTGATGTGCCATCCTACACGATCCACGACAAATCCTTGCAACGGAGGGATAGCTTCGCTGATTCCGCGAAGCTCGCGACGGGTGGAAAAATCGTCATTTTCACCTTTCATGGCGTGCCCGATTTAGAACATCCGAGCGTCGGGGTTGACCCGGCCCGCTTCAAGGAATTAATGCAGTATTTAAAGGAAAACCATTACACCGTCATCAGCATGCGAGATCTTGGCAAGTATATTGATGCAACAAAAGCAGCAAAGATAAGATATAGTAGAGGGGCGAATGAATAATGAAATTCCAAAAAGCGACAAACCCATCTATTGCCCGCTCTGTGCCAATACGGAGATGTCTTTCTATTTTACATCTCAGTATAATCGTCAGGGATATAAAAATTATGCCTACTCTTTATATAAATGCGATAAATGTTTCCTGATCACCATCTTTCCTCCTCCCAGTAACAAGATTTATCCCCCTTCTCGCGATGAGGAAAACCAATATAGTGCCGCCCACGATTTTCCATGGAACAAGATTCTTCTCAATACCATTAAGAAATATAAAACCTCAGGGGAATTTATAGATATCGGTTGTAATGCTGGATACCTCGTGCAGGCCGCTCAGACCGAAGGTTTCAGCTCCATGGGCGTCGAGATTGATGAGGTTGCGGCCAAAGAAGCTCTGGCACTGAAACACAATGTGCTTCAAGGAGATTTTCTCTCCATGAATTTTTCAAAGAAATTTGACGTCATTGTCATGAATCATGTTTTGGAGCACATTCCTGATTTTTCAAAAGTTCCCGAAAAATTGCATGAGATGCTGGCGGATGATGGGGTTATTTTTATTCATGTGCCCCATTATTACGGTTTAATTTCGACGATCATGAAAAACAAGTGGAGCACCCTGGCCCCCTTCACACATGTCTGGCTATTCTCGGCAACTTCTATGCAAAAACTTTTCAAGAATAAGTTTCACCGTATAACCATAAAAACCAATACCGCGACTGAGCCTCATGGTTATGGTATCGATCTCAAAACCAATATTAAGACGGCCATTATTCAAATTGCCAATATCCTTTCAATGGGCGATGAGATGAGGGTCATCTTATCAAAGAAGTAACGCGCGAATATCGCGTTGCTCTTAAAAGGTATCACGTACCTTCTTTGGGCGTACCTTCTTTGGGGCGAGCTTGTCTGAAGGCTTCGTCTTTTTCTTTAACCACAGACTCGAGTGATTCAATCCTCTGGAGCAGATCATTTCTGGTGCCAGGGATGAGGTTTACTTCCAGGCCATCAACTTTGATCTGGGCCTTTTTTTCTGAAATTTTAAACGGGAAGGAAAGTGTTTTCCCCTGTTTTTCATCTCGGATGACAATATGATGATCATCGATATCCACAATTTCGTTCCAAAGAATGGGAACGCAAAAATCATTCCCTTCGGCCGGGCGCGGAGGTATTGGTTTTCTTGTTTTGGGATCAAGATAAAGCATGGCGGTGCATCTCTCCAGTATTAACTTTTTGGAAACTGCCAAATCAAAAAGCAACGAATGGCCTTGTCTTTTTGAAGGGTTTAACTCTTCACTCATCCATGATGAAGGAAGAGTTAAAAACTTCTGTGCCTGCTTGGATAATGGGGAGGATGACTGCGACAGTCCCGCTTGAACTGCAGGACTAGCAGGGCCGCCTCCCACTCCAGGACCCGATTCGTGGGCCATATATGAACTCGAATCACTTTTCATAAAGATGAAAACAGAAAGACCCGCCAGTAAGCCGAGGAGAAAAAGGACAACTCCGATGAGGAGATAGATTATTTTTTTAGGATCTTCTTTCATGCATAACTAGTATATCCTTGCGCAAATTGCATAACAAGTATGGGTCACCCCACTGGAGTAGTAACCTGCTTCGCAGTAGCAGGTGGTATTAGAGCTCGGATATGAGTTAGCATGCCCCCAGTCGGCCCATGGTGAATTGACTCCACAGCCGAGGACCTGCTTGCCCGCTGAGCAGGAAACGGTTCCACCACCATAGTAGATAGGGTGGGCGGCAATATTTAACCAGTTACTTGCGGATGCAGGGGCGAAAGTAGCGCTGACTCTTTCATAACCAATATAGAGATTTCCACCAACCGAAACACTTCCCCCTGTGGCAATCCCTTTATCATTGTAGGCCCTCAGCCAGCTGGTGTCAGTCATATACCAACCACCGCCATACGTACCGTTATACCAACCGGTGTTACCATAGGACCGATGCCAGCCGCCACCGGCGTCAATAACCGTATTTCCCCCCGATGAAAATCCGCCATCGCCATTGACAACACCGTCGACGTCGATATTTCCGCTGAACCAAGCACTACCCGCCAATCCCAGTGCGATACCCACAGTGCCAGCATTAACTATATCAATCTGGTGACCATACCCGGCCTTGCAATTGGCATTATTGGTATGGCAATAACTCATACCGTATTGGCTGGCCCAACTTCCACCGCCACTTACGCTAGGAACATAAGCAGACCCCATAGACCAAATATTTTGAATTTCGGTTGAGTTATACGTTCCCACGATGCCCTGTCTGCCGGAATAAATCCAGGACCCCGTACCCATATAGATATGGGCATTGGCATTGATAGACGAGTTTGCCGTTATGGCACTGGCGGTTGTGAGTCCATTCAAATTGGAAGTACTGGCCGGGTCAAGGTAGTAAGTACCACTGTTGTAGTCGACAAATCTTGCACCGGTAACATCGCCACTGGTCGTGAGACTTCCGGTGCTGATACCTCCGGTATAAACAGTTCCTGCAAAATAGGCATTACCGCTCAGGCCCAATTGGATGTTGGAGACACCATTACTAACTATGTCAAACTGATAACCTGTAACACCATTTGTCGATGGGCAATTGGCATTACCGGTAAAGCAAAAACCCATTCCATAAAAACCTGAGTAGTTGCCGCCCGACCCCGGGTTTCCAGGCCAAGAAGCTCCCATAAGCCAAACAGTCGAAAGATCTGCAGCACCACCACCGCCACCAACAATACCTTTGTAGCCGGTATAAATTCTGCCTTGGACCGTCAGGTCACCCGACATTGTATCGCCAGCTTTAAGAACATTTAAGCTGGCGGCCCCGGTTAGTCCGGCGGTAATGGTTCCTGCTGAGAAGTTACCGGAAGCATCTCGCGCAACGATGGCACTGCCGGTATTCGCCGAGGTTGCAGTTGTCGCGGAATTTGAAACTTTGCCAGCGGTGCTGATGGTGGCAAGTTTGGTGTCGACAATTCCCGCGGCCGCATTGATGTCCGCATTGACGATTTCACCGTCAAAAATATGTGCCGAGGTTACCTTGCCAGTGCCAATAGTTGGATTCGGATAAGTGCCCGTGAGGTCCCCGCCCGCTGCACCACTCGGTGGAAGGGATGACAACCAAGATAAATTACCGGACGTATCTGAAACCAGGGCGCTGTTCACCGCGCCAGGAACGCCGGATGGAAGGGTCAGTGAGAAGTCTGCAGGAAACCCGCCATAGGCCTTCAGGCCGACGTAGTTGTTTCCGCTGGCACTTCCTTCAAAGAGCCGGAGTTCACGTGGGGTGTTGTCGCTGTTTTTAATATCCATCGTTCCATTTGTGACCGTGTGTGTTCCACTGGCAATGGTGGTCGCGCTTACTGTGGAAGGAGTGGTGGCACCGATTGTCGTCCCGTTGATTGTGCCACCGGTAATCGCCACCGCATTGGCATTCTGTGAAATCATGGTTCCAAAGGCCTGCCACGATTTATCTCCGCGCCAGAACTGTGAGGTCGTACCAGCGGTGATAGAAGGTTCCTTGCCTGTGAATTGGGTTTGAATGGCCGAAGTCACTCCGTCCAAATAATTGAATTCGGTGTTGGTTATCGCGCCAGTTCCCAACTTTGTTGCATCAATATTCGCGGCGGCATTCACATCGGCGTTTGCAATTGTTCCATCAGCAATGCCAGGGTTCGGATAAGTCCCATCGAGAGATCCACCAGCTGTACCAGTTGGGGCAGCCCCGGATACCCAGCTTAAAACCCCTGCGCCGTCTGTTTTCAAAAGCTGTCCCACAGTACCATCATCCACAGGAAGGGTTAAGGTATAGCTCGCGCCCAAAGTTGCGGATTGAATTGTAGTGGTGAAAGTTCCCGCACCTGGGTCTTCAGCGATAAAACTAGTCAATGCTTTCACAGTAGAACCACGAACAGTCGAAGCAGTTGTGGCACCAACAGTTGTTCCATCGATAGCACCGCCTGTGACGGCCAAAGCATTTGCGTTTTGGGTGGCCATCGTTCCAAGACCTAAACTTGTTCGTGCCGTGGCGGGGGCCACAGAAGTCCAGCTACCGGCATTCCCAACCAGAAAATAATCGGTAGTGGCGGTCAGGCCGGAAATAGTTGTTAGATCGGCGTCAAGCGGTTGCTTATTGGTAAATTGAGTTTGAATTGAAGAAGTCACGCCATCCAAATAGTTAAACTCGGTGTTATCAACTGCGCCCGTTCCCAGCTTTGTGGCGGCAATATTAGCGGCGGCATTCACGTCCGCATTGACGATGGTGCCGTCGGCAATGCCTGGATTCGGATAATTTCCATCTAATGACCCACTGGCGGGACCTGTTGGAGGAGGGGCCGACAGCCAGGATAAGACGCCATTGCCGTCTGTCGATAAGACTTGTCCCAGAGTGCCGTCATCCACCGGAAGAGTTAAGGTATAGCTAGCGGCCAGAGTTGGTGCCTGCATCGTTGCGGTGAAAGTTCCGGCCCCGGGATCTTCCACCACCAAGCTGGTTTTCAAAGTTGCCGTCGTTAAGGTTGCAGTACCGCCCGAGATAGCGACCGCATTGGCGTTTTGTGTCGCCATGGTGCCAAGGCCCAAACTTGTCCGAGCATTCGCCGGAGTCTTGAGAACCCAGTTGGCCCCGTCGCCCACCATAAAGTTATCCAGGGTTGCCGTCAGACTGGCGATTTGAGTCAGGTCAGCATCCAGCGGCTGCTTATTGGTAAATTGAGTTTGAATTGCCGAGGTCACACCGTCCAAATAATTAAATTCGGTATTGTCCACGGCGCCCGTTCCAAGCTTGGTGGCGGCAATATTGGCGGCGGCGTTCACATCCGCATTGACGATGGCACCATCGGCGATGCCGGGGTTAGGGTAGGTGCCGTCGAGTGAGCCGCCGGCGTTTCCAGTGGGGGCAGCGCCGGAAATCCAACTTAAAACCCCGGCCCCGTCGGTTTTTAAAAGTTGTCCTGCTGTGCCGTCATCCACGGGAAGAGTTAAGAGATAGCTTGCACCCAGACCGGTGGGAGATTGAATCGTCACATTATTCAAACCGATGCCCGGGTCTTCGGCGATAATACTTGAGGTCGCGGTCAGTGATGTTCCTGTCACGGCGGCAGGTGTGGTGGCACCCACAGTCGTACCATTGATTGAACCACCTGAGATCGCCACGCCGTTGGCATTTTGAGTGGCGATGGTGCCCAGGCCTAAGCTGGTTCGAGCGGTGGCAGGAGCGACTGAGGTCCAGCTACCGGCATTGCCCACCATAAAATAATCAGTCGTGGCGGTCAGGCCCGAGATGGTGGTCAGGTCAGCATCAAGCGGTTGCTTATTGGTAAATTGAGTTTGAATTGCCGAGGTTACACCGTCCAAATAATTAAATTCGGTGTTATCAACCGCGCCCGTTCCAAGTTTGGTGGCGGCAATATTGGCGGCGGCGTTCACATCGGCGTTTACAATCGCACCATCGGCGATGCCGGGGTTAGGGTAGGTGCCATCGAGTGAGCCACCGGCGTTTCCAGTGGGAGCGGCCCCCGAAATCCAACTCAAAACCCCAGCGCCGTCTGTTTGTAAGAGTTGCCCTGAGGTTCCATCATCCACGGGAAGAGTTAAGACATAACTGGCGGCCAAGGTTGCGGATTGAATCGTGGTGGCAAAAGTTCCGGCACCTGGGTCTTCGGCGATAAAGCTGGTGAGGGCCTTCACCGTTGAACCACGCACGGTGGAAGCGGTTGTGGCACCAACTGTCGTTCCGTCAATGGCCCCACCCGTGATGGCCACCAAGTTGGCGTTCTGAGTGGCCATGGTTCCAAGGCCCAAACTTGTTCGGGCGTTCGCAGGAGTTTTGAGAATCCAGTTCGCACCATCCCCTACCATGAAGTTATCGAGTGTGGGCGTAAGTCCGGCGATCTGAGTCAGGTCAGCATCAAGCGGCTGCTTATTGGTAAATTGAGTTTGAATTGAAGAGGTCACGCCATCCAAATAATTAAATTCGGTGTTATCCACCGCGCCCGTTCCCAACTTGGTGGCGGCAATATTAGCGGCGGCGTTCACATCGGCGTTCACGATCGCACCATCGGCAATGCCGGGGTTAGGGTAGGTGCCATCGAGTGAGCCACCGGCATTTCCACCGGGAGGAGGATTGCTCATCCAAGACAATGTACCCACACCATTAGTGGTCAGAATTTGTCCTACCAGACCATCGTCAGTTGGCAGAGTCAAAGTGTAGCTGGTGCCCAAACCTGTGGGTGCCACGACTGTCACACTATTGAGTCCCACGCCGGGGTCTTCGGCGATAATGCTGGCCGTGGCGGTGAGAGTGGTTCCTGTTACCGCGGCGGGAGTGGTCGCACCCACCGTGGTTCCATTAATCGAACCACCTGAGATCGCCACAGTGTTGGCATTTTGAGTCGCGATGGTTCCAAGCCCCATACTACTTCGCGCCGTGGTCGCGTCTTCCGCCATCCAGTTGGCCCCGTTGCCCACCATAAAATAATTGTCAGTTGGAGTGAGGCCGGCGATCTGGGTTAAGTCAGCATCAAGAGGTTGCTTATTGGAAAATTGAGTTTGGATAGAAGACGTCACACCATCTAAATAATTAAATTCGGTGTTGTCGACAACGCCCGTTCCAAGTTTGGTGGCGGCAATATTGGCGGCAGCGTTCACATCAGCGTTGACGATGGCACCATCGGCAATGCCCGGGTTAGGGTAGGTGCCGTCGAGTGAGCCACCGGCATTTCCGGTTGGAGCAGCTCCAGAAATCCAACTTAAAATCCCTGCGCCATTTGTTTGTAAGAGTTGCCCCACAGTTCCATCGTCCACCGGCAAGGTCAAGACGTAGCTGGCACCGAGAGTTGCAGATTGAATCGTCGTGGTGAAGGTGCCTGCCCCGGGGTCTTCCACCACCAAGCTGGTTTTCAAGGTTGCCGTGGTCAAGGTTGCGGTCCCACCCGTAATCGCCACCGCGTTGTCATTTTGTAATGCCATGGTACCAAGGCCCAAACTTGTCCGAGCATTCGCCGGAGTTTTGAGAATCCAGTTGGCCCCATCGCCCACCATAAAGTTATCCAAGGTTGCCGTGAGACCGGCAATTTGAGTTAGGTCAGAATCCAGCGGTTGCTTATTGGAAAATTGAGTCTGAATTGAAGAGGTCACGCCATCCAAATAATTAAATTCGGTATTGTCCACCGCGCCCGTTCCAAGTTTGGTGGCGGCAATATTGGCGGCGGCGTTCACATCCGCATTGACGATGGCACCATCGGCGATGCCTGGGTTAGGGTAGGTGCCATCGAGTGAGCCCCCGGCGTTTCCAGTGGGAGCAGCTCCCGAAATCCAACTCAAAACCCCAGCGCCGTCTGTTTGCAAGAGTTGCCCTGAGGTTCCATCATCCACGGGAAGAGTTAAAACATAACTGGCGGCCAAGGTTGCGGATTGAATGGTGGTGGTGAAAGTTCCGGCACCTGGGTCTTCGGCGATAAAGTTGGTGAGCGCTTTCACCGTTGACCCACGCACGGTTGAAGCGGTGGTGGCACCGACAGTTGTTCCATCAATTGTTCCACCCGTGATCGCCACAGCGTTGGCATTTTGAGTGGCGATGGTTCCAAGCCCCATACTGCCGCGGGCGGTGGCGGCATCCTCTGCTGTCCAGTTGGCCCCATTGCCCACCAAAAAATAATTGTCGGTGGGAGTGAGACCGGCGATCTGGGTTAAGTCAGCATCAAGGGGTTGCTTATTTGAAAATTGAGTTTGAATTGAAGAGGTCACACCATCCAAATAATTAAATTCGGTGTTGTCCACCGCACCCGTTCCAAGTTTGGTGGCGGCGATGTTAGCGGCGGCGTTCACATCGGCGTTCACGATGGCACCATCGGCGATGCCTGGGTTCGGATAGGTTCCATCGAGCGAGCCGCCGGCGTTTCCACCGGGAGGAGGATTGCTCATCCATGACAGCGTTCCCACACCATCGGTGGTCAGAATTTGTCCCACCAGACCGTCATCACCGGGAAGAGTGAGGGTGTAGCTGGCGCCGAGTCCTGTGGGGGCCACCACCGTGACATTATTTAATCCCACACCAGGGTCTTCGGCCACGATGCTGCCGGTGGCGGTTAAAACCGTACCAGTTACAGCGGCGGGAGTGGTCGCGCCCACCGTCGTTCCATTAATCGAACCACCTGAGATCGCCACGGCATTGGCATTTTGAGTGGCCATCGTTCCCAGCCCCATGCTGCCTCGGGCAGTGGCGGCGTCTTCAGCTCCCCAGTTGGCCCCGTTCCCCACCATAAAATAATTATCGGTGGGAGTGAGGCCGGCGATGGTGGCCAGGTCAGCGTCGTAGGCCTGAACCGTGACCCCAATATTATTGGCCTCAAGAAGGGCGCTGGTCGGCCCATTTAAGCGATTAAATTCCGTGTTGTCCACCGCGCCCGTTCCAAGTTTGGTGGCATCAATATTGGCGGCGGCATTCACGTCCGCATTCACGATCACCCCGGCGGCAATGCTGGGATTTGGATAGGTCCCGGTGAGATCACCGCCCGCAGCACCCGTCGGCGCGGCCCCGGAAATCCAACTCATAACCCCGGCGCCATCTGTCTGCAAGAGTTGTCCTGCGGTACCTGAACCTGAAGGTAGAGTGAAGATCACATTGGTGCCCACCACAGTAGGAGAGCGAAGGGCGACATAATTTGAGCTGTCTAAATCGGCCAGGCGAAGTTCATTTTGAGTATTAAGGGTGAGAGCGCCGGTCATGGTATCCCCGGTCACATTGACAAAATTTGTGTTGGCCTCGGTCTCGGTAAAGTAACGGCCATCGAGATCATACTGGGCCATGGTTTGCACGTGCCCGTAGGTATCAAAAGAGATGCCGGTTAAAACATTGCCGGTGCCGGGAGAAGCAATATCCGCCACCGCCGAAGTGTCAGCGTGATTGACCGTGACGTTGCCCGTGGCCCCACTGATGGTTATGGCATTCCCGGCGACCACCGTATTCACCCCGGAAGACCAGCTCAAAACCCCGGCACCGTCGGTCATCAGAAACTGATTGGCGGTGCCGTCATCGGGAGGAAGAGTCAGGGTGTAAGGGGCCGCCATCCCATTGGGAGCTTTCATTCCCACATAGTCGGCGCCACCGGTACTATTTTCAAAAAGTCTTAAGGCCCTGGTTGTGTCGTCGCTGTTTTTAATATCGAGAGTGCCGTTTGTAATTGTTGTGGTCGAGTTCAAGGCCGTGACACCCGTCACTGTCACCGTTCCACCAACAGAGAGATCCGTGCCTGCGCCACTTAAAACCAAATCCCCGGTCATGGTGTCGCCGGTATCGAGCACTCGATTGTTAATTTGAGTTTGAATGGCCGAGGTGACCCCGGTTAAATAATTCAGCTCGGTGGACGTGACCGCCGAGGCAACCACCACGCCCGAGACGTTTGTTTCAGTGGCACGACTGCCGGTCAAGGCGGCCATCTTTGAGAAGGCAATCGCCGCAGCGGCATTCACGTCGGCGTTTACGATCGTGCCATCGGCCAGGCCTGGATTCGGATAGGTTCCGTCCAGCGATCCCCCGGCCGCGCCACCGGGAGGAGGATTGTTGGTCCACGCCAGTACCCCTGCACCATTTGTTGAGAGCAGTTGATTGGCGGTACCATCATCCACCGGCAGCGTTAAGATATAACTAGCCGCGAGAGGATTGGGGGCCACCACGGTCACGGCATTCGTCCCCGCCCCCGGATCTTCTATAATGAGTCCGATATCACTTTTGACCGTGCCGGCGACCACACTGGTGGCCGTGGCGGTGGTAAAAGTTCCGGCCACGGGAGTCGTGCCACCGATCACCGAGTTGTTAATTGTCACGCCCGAGATAGCACCACCGGTGATCGCGCCCCCCGAAATCGCCACACTGTTGGAATTTTGCACCGCCATGGTTCCAAGGCCCATACTTCCTCGGGCGGTGGCAGGATCTTCCGCCGTCCAGTTGGCACCGTTGCCCACCAAAAAATAAT